>BNJV01001849.1_pt1 | contig 96559 bp, 138 predicted proteins | sample 8540591 | NCBI WGS metagenome assembly BNJV01 (sample SAMD00202457, study PRJDB9452) | human saliva metagenome | host: Homo sapiens | reverse complement strand
AGACTGCCCCGGCCTCGCCGATACAGGGCAGAAACGGGAAAGGCGGCGAGGCGCGGACCAACCGCGCACCCGCCGCCCCAACCGGTAGCTCAGGGCCTCCCAGCGCGCCAGGCGCTCGGACAGGCGACGTAGGCCGCGGGCGTTGAGTGCCAGGACGCGCCTTCCACCCTCCGCCGGGCAGCCCCAGCCCCGCGACGAGCTCACGCATCCGGCGGCTGCCCACCCGTGGCCGCGCGTCAGTCTCCGAGGCGCTCGTACGGGGTTCGCCATGCCTGGTCGCGCCCGCCGACCGCGGCGGCGCGCATCGCCCGCCGCACCGCCTCGCCCAGCACCGCCCACCTCGCGTCCAGGTCGGCGTGGCCATGCGAGTCGGCGTCATGATCTGACGTAATGTCGAGGCCGCGCACCAGGTTGTCGTAGGCCAGCACCGCGCATGTACGTCGACGCCCACGTTGCGCTGCGTCGTCGAGTCCGCCGAGGTCGCGCTGCATGCGGCTGGTCACAGCGTCGCCGCCAGGGAGTCCAGGAGCGCCGCCGACACCCTCCAGGTTCGCCTCCGCGTTCTCGAAGCGGGATCGGATTGACCTTGTGCGGCATCAGTCGACGAGCCGCGTCGATCCCTCGCAGCCGCCAGGTTCTGGCAGGAAGTAGCCCATCGAGATGTACGGGTCCACGCAGTCTGTCGCTGCAGGTTAGGGCGACGCGGCCCGCGCGCGCCACGTCCGCGGCACAGCTCGGCCCGCCAGTCGCGACCCGATCTGCGTGGTCAGCGGGTTCCACGCCAGGCCCAGGCCCTCCACGAACGAGAGCGGGCCACGTGACGGCCAACCGCCCCGCACTGACGACGATGCGGCGGCCCACGCGCCGGTCGCGCCGCTGATCTTCCCCAGGTACTTTGCGGCCGCGACGCGCGCGATCTCGCGGCCGACAGTCGGTGCGCGAACACCGCCATCTCCTTGCCCACCGTCACGGGAGCGCCGGCTGGCCGTGCGTGTACAGCATCGGGACGGCCGCACGAATTCGGCATGCCAGGGCGCTCAGACCGGATCGGACGAGGCCCGGGCGGCGTCCGGGTACTGGATCATCCACGTACAGCGGCGCGCTGTGCGAGAGGAAACCGGGTCTTCGTGAGACGCGCCTCGAGTCGTGGAACCTGACGGTCGTCACGTTGTTCCGCGGGTCGCGTCTCGTCCAGACCGGGGACGATGTCGCCCGAGTTTTCGTGGAGAGACGGGTCGTCCTGGGCACAACCGTCGCCGTGGGTGAGCCTGCGGTAACGACGGAGACGACGTTGTAGCGTGCGCGCACGGCGGGTCGGCGGCCAGCTGAGCCGTTACGATGCCGCCCGCGAGTGGCCGGCAAACTCGACGAGCCTCTCGGCGGAATGCTTTACACGCGTCCATAGCTTCCATGATCGCGTCGAGCTGATCCGAGGCCATTCCTGCCACGCCCTGCAGGTTGGTGGTCATGTCCTGGGGGCCCGACCGCCCGATGGCGAACGATTGGGTCCTCGAATGTCGACGGTCCACGAGCGACTCGTCGCGCCATCCTCCCCACGGTCACGTGTTCCTCAATGGCGATCTCTCCGCCGTCGGCGTCGCCTCCGTGCATGTCGACGATGTGCTCGATGGTGTCGGCGTTGGTAGCAACACCCTCGTAGTGTGTCGGTGCCGCAGTCGGGCATGGCCGCGAGCGCGGCCTGATGCGAGCGTCGAGGGTCCCGGACGGAATACGTGCGGCGGCCTCGCTGGTGATGGACACGAGTGTTCTCGTCCGGTCCCCTCACGGCGACCCCCGTAGCTGGCTCCATGCCCAGAACCCTTGCGGTTATACAGGGTGGCCGCCACCCAGGGCGCGGCGAGCGCCGCCATCCCGGACGCCGATTGCGTGGACGTCGAGTTCAGATCCTGGCTGACTCCCAGCCCGGACAGTGTCTGCACGACGCCTCGGAACAGGCAGGGAATTCCACGTCGAGGGCGAACCTACCGAGGTCGCGCTGGAACAATGCCCCAGATTCCGCATCGTGCCGCGCGAAGGTGATGCCGTCGATCACGGTGTCACATAGGTCTTTCTCTGCCGCCAACACCGCGAAGCCGGGGCATAAGAACGGTGGGCAGCCAGGGACTCGCGCTCGCGGAGGCGTCCTGAAACCCGTGGTAGAGCGCCACGCCGCCGGTGGCGGCCGGGCGCCACCGGGGCTAGGGCGAAACGCACTCCGAGGCTCCGCCAGCTGAGCTGCGCTCCCAATGGGCTGCCGGGTACTGCCTCCCACAGGGAAGCGGCGGCGTTCGCATCCGCGTACGTGAGGGCCGCGTCCTGCATCTTCCACCGCAGGTCGTCGACGCTGGACTCGAGGGCGTCGAGGGCGCTCAGGGCGGCGCTAATCGCGCCTATGAGGCCTACCGCAGTCTCCGGGGCAAAAAGCGAGGCCAGGTCGGCCTCGGCGAGGGCGGCGACGTGAGCGCGAGGCGCGCGGGCCCGATCGAGAGGTTCTCTTCGTACGTGACGAGGGTGTGCGTGGCGCACAGCTCGTTGACGTCGACGCTGAAGGAGCCCGAGGACACGGACACGTGTCGATTCGGATCGAAAGCCACGGTCACCACGCTCCCAGCATGACGAGTTCGGGATGAAGTACAGCTGATTCGGCGGACTCAGAGGGCTGCGCGCGAGCCGTGCGCCCGCTCCGTATCGAAGGCTGGGACAAGGTCGAGGGCCTGCTGGATCTGGTCGACGACTCGCCTGAGCGCCGGCGACGACCCTCGCCGCAGCGCCCGGTAGAGTCACCCCTCACTCCCGTCCACTGCGGGCACGTCGCGCCGCGAGTACCCGCGCAGGCCGTCGACGGGGCCCTGGGCGGCTTGGAGGACAGGCCTGGGCTGGTCGGATCGAGGATCGTGTTCCCCATCATCGGAAGAGTCGTTGCTTGTCCTCGCACGCTACGCCGCCTCACTCCCTACAACCAGCCGTCCGACTCAACCTGTGGATAACCGCCCGACGCACCCCACCTGTGGACGACACGCCCGCCCTCACGCGCGCACCCACTCAGCCCCGGCCTCGTACGTTACCCACGCCACGAACCGCCGAGCGGACTCTGCGTCCCGATGGCCCTCGTTCTGGGAAGATAGGGGTATGAGCGACACGATGACACTGTTCTCCACTGCCCACGGCTATTCGGACCTGGCGGGCGGGGGTGAACCGCTCAGCCCGCTGGACCCGCTACCGCGCGGTCGCCGCGCCGCTGGCGAACTACCTGTCCGAGGCGGGCCTGAACCGCGCGCGCGTGCACGTCGAAATCGAGTGGCTGATTTTTCCTGCTCGACAACTCGGTCCCGCCGGGCGCCCACACTGACCGACGCCGAGCGCGACTACCTGCGCGCACTCACCGCGCGACTTCGGCGCCGACCACATCAGCGCCTGGGCGAGTTCGAGGCGTTTACCCGCCACGACGTCAAGGCCGTCGAGTACCTGATCGGTGAATACCTGGAGGCTGCCTCCGACAAGCTGGGCGCGGACACGAATCTGCCGTCCCTGCGCGAGGTCGTCCACATCTTCTGCACCTCCGAGGACATCAACAACCTGGCGTACGCGCTGACCATCAAGGCGGCGACCGAGCAGGTGTGGCTGCCGTCGATCCGCGCGCTCCTGGATCGCCTGCGCGGCCTCGCCGAGGCCGGTGCGTGCGTCCTGATGCTGGCGCACACGCACGGCCAGCCGGCGACCCCCGTGACGGTCGGCAAGGAGATGGCTGTGTTCGCGCACCGACTCGTCGCGCCAGATCAGGGCGCGTCGAGGCCACGGAGTCACCTGGGCAAGATCAACGGCGCGACGGCACGTGGGCGCGCACGTCGTGCGGTGCCGGGAGCGGATTGCCGCCGACGCTGGCCCGCTCGTTCGTGGAGGGCCTGGGCTCGACGTGGAACCCGCTGACCACGCAGATCGAGTCGCACGACTGGCAGGCCGAGCTGTACGCGGACGTGGCGCGCGCGGGCCGCATCGCCCACAACCCGGCGACGGACGCGTGGACCCTACATTTCGATGGATTACTTCCACCAGAACCTGGCGGCGCAGGGATCGACGGGCTCGTCGACGATGCCGCACAAGGTCAACCCGATCTGCTTTCGAGAACGCGGGCAGGCGAACCTGGAGGTGTCGAACGCGCTCCTGGATTCCCTCGGCGCGACGCTGGTGACCAGCCGCATGCAGCGCGACCTGACTGATTCGACGACGCAGCGCAACGTGGGCGTCGCGTTCGGCCACGCGGTGCTGGCCTACGACAACCTGGTGCGCGGCCTGGACGGTATCGAGATCAATGCGGCTCGTATGGCCCGCGACCTGGATGCGAATTGGGCGGTGCTCGGCGAGGCCGTCCAGCAGGCGATGCGCGCCGCCGCGATCGCGGGCGCGACCGGCATGGCGAACCCGTACGAGCGCCTCAAGGAACTGACGCGCGGCCACGAGGTGGGCGAGAGCGACATGCGTGAGTTCATCGCTGGCCTGGGTCTTCCGGTAGAGGTGGAGGAGCGCCTCCTGCGCTGACCCCCGCGACCTACATCGGCCTGTCCGAGCGCCTGGCGCGCTGGGAGGCCTGAGCTTCACCGGTTGGGGCGGCGGGTGCGCGGTTGGTCCGCGCCTCGCCGCCTTTCCCGTTTCTGCCCTGTATCGCCGAGGCCGGGGCAGGTTTACGAGCCCGACTGGGCACCGCTCTGGTGGCCAGTCTGCGGGTCGGACTGGGTGCCGGATTGTGGGGTGACGTGAGTACCCGGGGTGAGCGTGGGGACCGGGTGCAGGTCCGGAGTTCGTGTTGTCACCGACCGTCACGTGAATGCCCGGGAACGCCTCCTCCACCGACGGCAAAACAAACTGACTAGGATCATCCAGGGGCTTATCCGTCGGCAAACACGCGGAGCGAGAACTCATGACAATGCTATTCTCCGAGTACTTATACTGCACAGAATTACCCTCACGATCGTTGAGGAATATATTCCTAGTCCCATCCTTCTGATACTCGTTCTGCACCCACACCACCACCCCCATCACGATGGCGGGCCTTCACAAGCTCCTCAAGCCGGTCAAAAAGAAATCGATGGAGCCACCATGGTGAAACCACGCAGACGATACTCTGTGTCGGCCCCACGCCGCACGTCTGGACGTACGGCAGACCAGCACTTCGCAGTTCACCACCAGTCTCAGCAGCCAGCTGTTCAGCCATACGCGGCTCCTCCGACAGGTTGTGCCCCATGTATCCTCCAGACTCTGACGCTCTCCAAATGACACAGGCCCACCTGGCGTGAAATCCACACCTGGTTCACAACACAGCAGCGACCACCGCAGCCACAGCAAAACCGGCGCTCACCACAGTCCGCTTCTTCACCACCAGTCAGCTCCTGACTGCCCACCACCGGGCTTCGCCTGGCGGAATATCGTTGCGTTCTCGCCGCCGTCCTTCCAAATGCCTCAACAAGCGTCACACCCGGTAACAACTCTGCACCGTGGGGACGTGGAAGTACCCATTGCGATAATTGGGCTTCTCAGCAGGACGACACCCCGAGGAAATACTGACGGAAATAACGTCATTGTCAAAGTGAAGGAACTCAATCGAGGAGCCGTCCGAATCCGTGACCTGAACACGCCGTTTCTTGAGTTTGTCTACGGGCTCTGGATCTGACGAGTAGTCGAAACCGTTACGCTGAGCGCCCTCCCACACCACTTCTGACGCAGATCCTCAAAGTCAATCAGCGGAATAAACACACGCCCAAAACTAATACGGTAGAGGTTGTCTCCCTGTTCCCCACAGGCACTACTACGACTCTCTTCAGCTGTACCAACCGTCCCACCAGCTTCCATTGCGACGTCCTCAACGATGCCGACGTAGCGCGGGAGGGTCTCCTTCAGATACGCCTCCACCGTTTGGCGCTCCGACATGGGAGCGTTCCCCTCGTTGTGCCCAAAGTAGGCGTCGGCATCATCCGACAGGCACGACGTCACGAGGAAAGGCAGAGACAAAACCACAAGACAGGACAGCATCTTCTGTCTCATTACCTCTCCTTCTTACCCACGATGACCTTACCGATATCTTCGAGGGCATAGTTATGTTTGCCGTCCTTGTCCGGTTTATGGAAATACGACGAGTGATTCCCATCAGGCCTGTGCCATATGCCGTGTTTGTATCCTTCTCCCCCACTCGTATCTCCCGAGAGGTGCCCGATTCCTTCCAGGTGCTCAGGGTTGCGCCCAAAGGTACTGTCAGGCCCAATTCCCCGAACCGGATCAAGGTGCGGGGTCGCCGAGACCCACGTGTGGTCGGCGTCCACCCCCAGCGTCCCGACGGCGCTCACCCCTGCGCCCGGGGAACCCGTGTACACAAGCTCATCGACGACGCCCTCTCCGATGTCGCGCATTGCGATTCCCGCAGTCGTCGACCCGTAGGAATGCGGAATGACGCTCTGGTGCACGTCCAGTCCCCGCTCTGAGCGCCACGAGTGGATTCCCGTCACGAAGCCGTTCAGCTTCTCAGCTCCAGCCTCGGCTTTGTCGATCGACGTGACAGACGTGTCCCACGTCTTCACTATGTCCGGCGGAGCTTCATAGCCTATCCAGGCGATGGTAGCCACGCTCCCATCGGTTCAGCGCTCCAACGTGTCCGCCGCCCACTTGAGATTCTTCGCGAACTCGACATTGAGCCTGCCATTATCGCGAAAATTCGAGCCCATCCCCGGCACGAACGTCGCCACGTGCTGCGCGTTGTCGACGTCACCGATGGCGATTGCGGCACGGACGTTTTCACCAAGATTCCCCAGTTCAAGGACAAGGAGCGTCGCCCCAGCATTGCTGCCGAGCTGCTCCCGGAATAGCGTTTCAGATCCGCCAAGCGATTCTGGAGATTCTCCTGCTTGTCGAGAAGGTCCGATGAGACCTCCTGTCCATTTTCACGCATACGGTCTATCTCTTGGTTCAGTTCATCAAGTTCGTTCTGAGTCTTCTCAATCAGCCCCGTTCCCGGAATACGATTCCCCGCAGCGTCGAGGTGCCCGTTCAACGCAAGCTCATTTGCCCTCGCCCGCGAGGCCATGTCGATACCGTTGAGATTGCCGTACTTTTCGGGATCCTTGTTGATGAGCGCCTCGCGCTCGGACTCCGACAGGAGTGCCCACCACACGGAGACCTCCTCGGGACTCCACGCGGGGTCGGCGTCGTCGGCCAAGCCCGCAGACGCCGAGTGGCGCCCCTCAGCTGGCATACCGACCGTCGGCCAGAGCGCCTGATATCTGGGGCCCACCGTTTCCTCCGCCTCGGTCGCCAGTTCTCACTGCATCGTCAATGCACGCACGCAGCTCCTCGGTATTTGCGTCCGCAGTCGGCTCAAAGCCTCTTGTCAAGCGCATCTGGTTCAATGAGCCCGTCCTCCGGAATCGTCTCATGCAGCTTCTGCCGCGACCTCACGGGCGGACTTCGCATAGCCACCACGCGGCTCACGTACCCGTGCAGCTCCGCAGTCGCCAGCGCGTATTCAGTGAGCTCATTGAGGCACGAGTCCAGCTTGTCCTGGATCTCGGTGAGTCGCTGACGCATCCGGTCGGGTGCCTCGCCCTGAGATCGGATAGTCGTTCGCGGCGTGCTCGAGGTCGGCGATGATCTCGCGCGCCTCGCGCACCTCGGCCTCGATGAGGTCCTCGGCCTCCTCACGTAGCTGAGTTCCCAGCTCTGAATGTCCGCCCAGGTCGCCATTACTGCTCCTCCCTCATGCGCAGCAGGTCGTCCATCGTCATCGCCGGGCCACCGTGGTCGGTGTGCTGGAAGCTCACCGCAGCTTTATTTTCGGTCGCGTTATAGGCGTTGATCGAGTCGTTCACGGACTGGGAGAAATCGTCCAGGTCACGCGTCAGCGCGATGACCGCGTCGTCGATCGTCTCGCCGGCGCCGCGTCCCTGCCCCGCGAGCGGACTACCGCCCACTGCGGATGAAATGTAGTCGCCCGCCGTCGCGACGGTCACCGACTGCAGTCTGCTGGACAGGTCTCTCGTGCGGTCGCGCAGGGCTTCGAGGTCCCCCTCTTCGATGACAAGATCGCCGGCCATGATGCTCCTTCGACGTCACTTCGGTGCTGTTAAGCCAGACCCTACCAAACGGTCATAAGGCGAACAACAGCGCCCCCCAAGGGGAGGGACACCCCGCCTCGTCAAAGGAACGAGGCCGACTCTCGCTGGCCGGTCACGGCCTCCAGGCGGGGTCGCACTCGGGCGCACCGTAGCGGTCGTAAAGCTCGTCGGGGCGCGCGATCTCGTCGGCGAAGCCGAGGGCGCTCATGTCGACAACGGTGTCGGTCTGCGCGCCAGGGGCCTCGAGATCGCCGGCCTCGTCGTGGGCGACGAGGACTCGTGCGCGCACGCTGACCGGTGCCATTTCGGGATTGTTCCAGGTTGCGCGGGTGATTGCGTCGAGGGCGCGCGTGGCGGCCTCGTGCTCCGACAGCGTGTCCGAGGAGGCCACGACGACGTCGATGGACACGAGGGAGGAAGGTCCGAAGCCCTCGCCGACCTCGACGTGGACGACGCGGCGCGGCACGCGCCCTCACCGCACCCGGCCTCGTGCGACGCACAGGAAGCCAGAGTCAAGCGCCGCGGTCGCCAGGTCCACGAAACGCTGCGTGCGCCCGTGCGCCCTCGTCGAGGACAGGGGCGCGCCACGCGATGCCTGCGCCCAGCGCGCCGAGCGCGCCAATCGCGGGCGGCCCGGCGATCTGCGGGAGCCGCCCGCGCAGGTCCGCGGAGGCCGCCTGTTGACGGGGTCGAGACGCGCATCCATCGGCGCACCTCGCGCAGGGGGCGTTGGGGTCGGTCATGACCTGTCCTTTCTGAGGAGGAGAGGGCGGAAAGCGATGCGCGCCGGGACTACCGCGCGACGCCTGCTCGGGCGATACGCGGCAGGCGGGGGCCGTGACCGCGTAGTCGATCGGGTAGGTGGCGGGTTCTGAAGGAGCCCACGCGTTCAAGCGCGGCGACCGTGTCCCACGTGCCTCGGAGGTGGGGGTCAGGATGTCCCGCCAGGATCTCGTAGTGCATGACGCGGGTGTCCTCGCCCGGCGCGGGTAGGAAATCCTGCAGGCTCGCCATCGCGAGGCCAGCCGGCCCCATCGGGGGTCACGCGCACCTTGCGCTCGAGGAGGCGGACGGTCTCGGTGTAGGGTCGAGGAGGAGTGCGCGTAGAGGGACGGGTCCGAGGCCTCACGAGGCTGCGTCCGACGGTGACGCGCCGGTCGGGGGCACGGTCGGGCGAGCCGTCGAGGCTCGGCATGACGTCTTGGTCGTGGTAGACGGCGACGGTCACTACACGTCGGGGGCGCACGCGGATGCGGCGGTCGGGCCGCCCGTGGACAGGATGCCGGCGACGTTGACCCCGGCCCGTCGGTGGGACGGAGGCGAGGGCGGCGGCGACGATCCCGCCCTGGGAGTGGCCGCAGATGAGGACGGGCCTCGCGCGGCCACCGCTCGGTGGGCACGCCGTCGCGTTCCATCGCGGCGTGGAGGGCGCGCACGACGCCGACGCTCATCGCGCTCTGCGCCGAGCACGAGTCGGATGTTCGTCCCGGCGTCGGCGGGGTTGTTCGTGGAGCGCCAGGTCAGCGGATTCGGTGCCGACCAGCGAGAGGAGCCAGCGGCGGGCGCTCGCCGTCGCCGACGCGAGTGATCTTGATGGCCGGGCCGATCGTGCGCGACCAGTAGAGCTCGTCGACGTCGGCGCACATGTCGGAGAGCAGCGCAGGGGCGTCGACGCGGCGGATCTGTGCCTCGGGATGGCCGGGCAGCGGGTCCTGGAACGCGGGGTCTGCGTCGGAGTCGCGCAGGAGTGCGACGTGGACCTCGCCGCCGCAGCAGGCGCCCACTGCTGTGCCGATCGTCAGCATGCCGGTCGCGAGGGCGTCGTATGCGCGCCTGGGGATGAGGGGCAGCATGCGGGCCATGCGCCCGTCCTTGTCCGCGCCGACGGCGACGACCGCTCGCGCCCAGGCGTGCCCACGGTCGCGGTGCGCGCGCGACGTGCGAGAGGAGCGGATGAGGAGGGTGTCGAGGCCGGGGTTATCGAAGAAGATGCGCTGCGATTTTTCGCTGATCGCGGTACCCATGTCATCGGAGAGGGATCGCGCGCGAGCGCGCACGTCCCTGCGGCAGGGCGGAGATTTCCGCGAGCGCACCGACGGCGACCGTGGCCGCGAGGGCGGGGACGATGGGTGCGACTTTGAGGCGCAGGTAGAGGCCGGGTAGGCCTGGGGACGCGGCGGATCGCGCGGTAGCGCCGACGCGAGCGTCGCTTCATGTCCCCTCCTTACCTGTGTGCTGCCTCACCCTACGGCGGGCCGGGGCTGGGCGCGCCGCATTGAGGGGATGCGTGTCGCCACCCCACAGCGCTCGATTATCGACAGCCCCTTGGCACCCATACCCCCTAGGGGTATCCTCATTTCCATGAGCAACGAGCATGGCTACCACACCCACCACCCGGATCATGCCAGCCACGAACACCACGCAGACGCCGACACCCACGGCCAGGTGATGCCCCACGGTCACCCGCACTCTGTCCTGGACGAAGACCACCAGGTTCATGGTCACGGCGAACACGCCGGGCACAGCACCGCAATGTTTCGGGAACGCTTCTGGTGGTCGCTGATTCTGTCCATTCCGTCGTTATTTTTCAGCCCCATGGTCGCCCACCTGCTCGGCTACCCCTCCCGGAATTCCCCGGATCCACCTGGGATTCCCCGGTACTGGACACGATCATCTTCGTCTCACGGCGGAACGCCTTTCCTCAAGGGCGGATGGAAGGAACTGAAATCCCGCCAACCCGGGATGATGCTCCTGATTGCCATGGCCATCACCGTGGCGTTTGTCGCCTCCTGGGTCACCACTCTGGGGCTGGGTGGTTTTGACCTGACTCTGGTGGGAGCTGGCCCCGCTGGCAGACCATCATGCTGCTGGGCCACTGGCTGGAGATGCGCGCTCGGGGTGCGTCCTCCGCGCTTGACGCGCTGGCTGCCCTGTTGCCGGATGAGGCCGAGAAAGTCATCGATGGGACCACCCGCACCGTGGACATCTCCGAGCTGGTCGTCGGCGACGTCGTGCTGGTGAGGGACCGGTGCCCGGGTGCTTACCGACGGAACCATCATCGACGGAGCCGCCGAATTCGATGAGGGATGATCACCGGCGAATCCCGTCCCGTCTTCCGCGACACCGAGACAAGGTGGTCGCCGGTACCGTACCACCGACAACACCGTCCGCGTCCGGGTGGAGGCTACCGGCGGGGACACCGCCTTTAGCCGGGATCCAACGCATGGTTGCCGACGCACAGGAGTCCTCCTCCCGGGCCCAGGCCCTGGCGGATCGGGCGGCGGCGTTGTTGTTCTGGTTCGCGCTGATCTCTGCTCTGATCACCGCGGTGGTGTGGACCACCATCGGCAGCCCGGACGATGCCGTGGTGCGCACGGTCACGGTGCTGGTCATCGCCTGCCCGCACGCCTTGGGTCTGGCGATTCCGCTGGTCATTGCGATCTCCACCGAGCGGGCCGCGAAATCCGGGGTGCTCATCAAGGACCGGATGGCGCTCGAGCGGATGCGCACCATCGACGTGGTGCTCTTCGATAAAACCGGCACCCTGACCGAGGGCGCGCACGCGGTCACCGGTGTCGCGGCAACTGTCGGCGTCACCGAGGGTGAGCTGCTGGCCCTGGCCGCCGCCGCGGAGGCCGACAGCGAGCACCCCGTGGCCCGCGCCATCGTGGCGGCCGCGGCCGCCCATCCCGAGGCCTCTCGTCGGCAAATCCGTGCAACTGGTTTCAGCGCCGCCTCCGGCAGGGGGTCCGTACCACTGTCGATGGCGCTGAGATCCTCGTGGGCGGGCCGAACATGCTGCGCGAGTTCAACCTCACCACCCCGGCCGAGCTCACCGACACCACCAGCGCCTGGACCGGGCGTGGAGCCGGTGTACTCCATATTGTCCGCGACGGTCAGATTATCGGTGCGGTACTGTCGAGGACAAGATCCGCCCCGAATCCCGCGCCGCTGTGAAAGCCCTGCAGGACCGCGGGGTGAAGGTCGCGATGATTACCGGTGACGCGCAGCAGGTGGCCCATGCGGTTGGCCAGGACCTGGGGATTGATGAGGTCTTCGCCGAGGTTCTGCCCCAGGACAAGGACACCAAGGTCACCCAGTTACAGGAGCGTAGCCTGAGCGTGGCCATGGTCGGCGACGGTGTCAACGACGCCCCGGCCCTAGCCCGCGCCGAGGTCGGCATCGCCATCGGGGCCGGCACGGATGTGGCAATGGAATCCGCCGGAGTGGTCCTGGCCAGTGACGATCCCCGGGCAATATTGTCGATGATTGAGCTCTCGCAGGCCAGCTACCGCAAGATGACCCAGAACCTCATCTGGGCGTCCGGTTACAACATCTTGGCCGTGCCCCTAGCCGCCGGCGTGCTCGCCTCTAGCGGCATTCTGCTTCCCCCGGCTGCTGCTGCGGTGTTGATGTCGCTGTCGACGATTGTGGTGGCGCTTAACGCTCAGTTGCTGCGCCGGATTGATCTGGACCCGGCCCACCTGGCTCCCACCAGTCCGAAGGAGGAACACACCACGCCTACTCCGGCATCCACCGCCGTCCACTGATCCACCACCTCGGCCACCAGCACTGCGACAACTACCGCTGAGACGACCGAGATCACCATGGCGACGACTGTGGCGGACGGGGAGATCTCCGCCGATTACAACGACGCGGACATCATGTTTGCCCAGATGATGATCCCCCATCACCAGCAGGCCGTGGAGATGAGTGAGATGCTCCTGGCCAAGGAGGGTATCCCCGCCCAGGTCGTGGAGTTTGCCCAGGGGGTTATTGTGAACTGCGCCTCGAAACTTGGACGCGTTTAATGGTAGCCGTTATGCGGCTTCCTGTAGAGCCTGATCCGGCATTCTGCCGGGGTCAGGCCATGACTTTACTTGGCGTCGTGTCAGTGTTCCAGTGCGTGATGTAGGCGTCGGGTCGGCTTTGAAGCGCTCGATTGTCGACTGCCCCCTTGACACCCATGCTAGGGGTACCATCACTTCGCATGAGCAACGAACACGGCTACCACGGCAACACCGAGAATCATCTCGCGCGCCTGCGCCGCATCGAGGGCCAGGTGCGCGGCCTGCAGCGCATGATCTCGCAGGGCGAGTACTGCATCGACATCCTACGCGGGTCTCGGTAGTCCAGTCCGCGCTCGATTCGGTCGCGGTCAACCTGCTCAAAGACCACATGAACCACTGCGTCGTCACGGCGGCGCGTGAATCCGACGAGCCGCGCAGGCCAAAGTCGACGAGGCGGCTGCGGCCATCGCGCGCCCTCATCAAAGTCCTAACAACAAGGAGAAACCATGACCACCGAGATCGATCGCACCATTGAACTGTCCGTCGACGGCATGACCTGCGGCCACTGCGTAATGAGCGTCAGCGAAGAGCTGAGCGAGATCCCCGGCGTGAAGAACGTCGACGTGATCCTCAACTCGGGCGCTACCTCCAAGGTGACGGTCCTGACCGACACCCTGGACGACCGCGGCGTGAGCGACGCAGTGTCCGAGGCCGGCTTCAAGCTGGTCGGCATCTCGCGCGACTTCTGAGGTTTTCCGCACCTCACCAACGAGGTCGGGGCACTTCCCGGCCTCGTTTCCTTTCACCCGATACATACCCCCGGAGGGTACCCATGTCCACTGACTCTGTGACGACCACTCCCTGCGGCTGCCCCTTCTTCCCTGAGGCCACCCGGCCTCGGCCCCGGCCCCCAGGTCGGCGCGAGGCACCCGCGCCCACGCCGCCGACCTGCGGGCTCGCCTCATCGTCTCCGCGCCCCTGGGCATCCTCGCGATGATCCTGTCGATGGTGCCCGCCTGGCAGTTCACGGGGTGGCAGTGGGTCGTCGCGGTGGCCTCGATCCCGGTGGTGACGTGGGGCGCGTGGCCTTCCACCGGGCGGCCTTCGCGGCGGGCCGCCACGGCTCGACGACAATGGACACGCTGGTCTCCCTCGGCGTTATCTCCTCGACGCTGTGGAGCTGGTGGGCGCTGCTGTGGGGGCGGCGCCGGGATGCTCGGCATGCGCATGCACATGAGCCTCGATCCCGCGCGCGGCGCACGCCGCCACGCGGAGATTTCACTTCGAGGGCGCATGCGCGATCGTCGTGTTCCTGCTGACGGGACGCTACCTGGAGCGCGCGCGCACGCTACCGCGCGGGCGACGCGCTCCGTTCGCTGCTGAGCAGGCGCGAAGGAGGCGACGCTCGTGAGCGTCGACCCGCGACCGGCGAGCGCTCCGAGCGTCGTGCCCGCCTCGTCCCTGCAGGTCGGCGACCTCTTTGCAGTGCGCCCGGGCGAGAAGGTAGCAACCGACGGCGTCATCGTCGAGGGTTCCTCCGCCCTGGACACCTCGCTCCTGACGGGCGAGTCCGTGCCCGTGGACGCCGCCCCCGGCGACGCGGTGACGGGTGCGACCAGTCAACACTCAGGGATCCCTGCTGGTGCGCGCCACACGCGTCGGCTCGACACGACGCTCGCGCAGATCGGGCGCATGGTCGCCGAGGCCCAGGCCGGAAAGGCTCCCGTCCAGCGACTCGCAGACCAGATTTCGGGCGTGTTCGTCCCGATCGTCATCGCCGTCTCCCTGCTCACCCTCGGGGGTGGCTGCTCGCGGGTGGCAGCGTGCAGGCCGCGTTCACGGCAGTAGTCGCCGTCCTGGTCGTGGCATGCCCGTGCGCGTCGGACCCGGCCACGCCCACCGCAATCCTCGTCGGGTCAGGGGCGCGCCTCGCAGCTGGGCATCCTCATCAAGAACGCGGAAATCCTCGAGCAGACGCGCTCGATCGACACGATGCTGCTGGACAAGACGGGCACGGTCACCACGGGCGTCATGTCCCTCGAGTCGGTCGCAGTCGCACCCGGCGCGGGCGAGGCCTCGGCCCTGTCTCTCGCCGCCTCCGTCGAGTCCCACTCCGAGCACCCCGTCGCCCGCGCCATCAAGTCGGGCGCCGCAGACCGCGGCCTGTCGCTCGTCCCCGTGACGGCATTCGCGAACCAGCCCGGGCTCGGCGTCGTCGGCATCACCGCGCAGGGGCGGCGTGCTGGTCAGCCGCCCGTCGGCTTGCATCCCTGGGCATCGACGTGCCGCCTCCCTCCTCGACGCCGTGCGCGAGGCCGAGGCCTCGGGCGCCTCCGCCGTCGTCGCGGCCCTCGCACCGCAGCTCGGCCGAGTGGCGACCACCGAGGCCGTCACCCCTATGCCCGAGGCCCACACGCACGTTGTCCTGCCCGGCCCCGACGCCAAGCTGCCCCTCGCAACCCTCACCATGAGCGTGGGCGGCATGACCTGCGCCTCCTGCGTGCGCCGCGTCGAGCGCAAGCTCCGGCAAGCTCGACGGCGTAAAGGCCGAGGTCAACCTCGCCACCGAATCCGCTCGCATCACGCTCACCGCCCTCACAGCGACGGGGAGCTCGAGGCCGTCGTGAACGCCGCCGGCTACCCGGCACCGTCACCTCCCGTTCAGAGGCCGCGACCGCCGACGGCGCACCCGCGGCTGGCGGCAGCGCGGTGGGGATACCGGTACCCCACTCAGCCCGGGCACCACCCCGGGCGCGGACGAGCGGAGGGGCCCAGGCCTCGTCCCTGGCGATCCCCGAGCGCGTCGAAGGCGCAGTGCGATCGCCGCGCTGATCGTGCGCGACACGGTCAAGGAGTCCTCCGCGGATGCGATCGCTCAGCTGCGCGAGTCGGCATCGAGCCGATCCTGCTGACCGGCGACAACGAGGCGGCGGCGCGCCACGTGGCAGACCAGGTCGGGATCGAGCGCGTCATCGCGGGAGTCCTGCCCGACGGCAAGCGCAACACCGTCGCCGATCTACAGGCCGAGGGCCGCACGGTCGCGATGGTGGGCGACGGCGTGAACGACGCGGCCGCACTCGCGCAGGCGAGCGCGAAGGGCCCAGGGCATCGCGATGGGATCGGGCACGGACGTGGCGATCGAGGTCGCGGACATGACGCTCATGAACTCGTCGCTCACCTCGGCGGCGACCGCGATCCGAGTGTCGCGCCGGACGCTGCGCATCATCAAGGAGAACCTGTTCTGGGCGTTCTTCTACAACGTGCTGATGGTGCCGCTCGCGATCGCTGGGCTCCTCTCCCCCATGCTGGCCAGCGCCGCGATGGCGTGCTCGTCGGTGTTCGTGGTCCTCAACTCGCTGCGCTTGCGCGCCGCGAAGTAGTCGCACAGACGGCACGAGTGCCGCGTGGCCGGACATCCGGCTGCGCGGCACCGTCGTCATTACGAGGTGCGTCAGCGATACGCCCCGTTCTCTCCTCACGGGGAAGGGAGAACGGGACGCAGGCTGCGCGCTCGATCGCGCGGGTGTCATGGTCACTTCCGGTGGTAGCGCGGGCTGGTCCCCAGGTGGACGGTGATCGTCTTGTTGTCGTTAAAGATGACCCCTTCGTCCGTTCCGCGATAGACGTAGGACGACGGGAAAGATTCTGTCAGCTGTCCCCTGCGATTCCGTCCATGTAGTCCCGCACCTCCTGGGCACTGGGGGAAGATCCATTGGGCTTTGAATAATGGGGTTCTCATCCGGGCACTGCGACGGATCCGTGTTAACCAAAGACCCCAGAGCCGCCGCACCATAGCCGGTGTACTTATCCCAGTTGTGAGTGGGGTTCAGGCCCGTGCGAACCAGGAGCTGGAGGATCTGGTTGGTAGTGGCTCTCGGGCCACTGCTGGCGCGCTAAAGCCAGCATGCCTGCCACAAGCGGCGCAGACACAGATGTCCCATTGACCGTTTGCGGTTGGTTTCGGTCGCAGGGTCGAAAAGTGTTGAAGCGGTCCGCCAAAAGCAGCTGTGACCACGCCATCGCCCCAGGACGAGAGGACGCGAACGTACCGTCGGCGTTAATCGCGGCACACACCAACGACGCCAGGAACCTGCCAGGTGCGCTCACATTGTCGTCACTGGCGCCCATTTCCGGCAGAGGCGACGATGATGACACCCTTGCTGATCGCGTCTGGCGATCGCCCACTTCAGCTCGGGACCTCCTCCGAGACGCTTTGCGAGACGGAAAATGATCTGAGCACCATCCTCAACGGCCTGGTTGATGCAAGGCTGGCGAAGGTGTTGAGCCGCCCACCATCGGAGCTGCAGGTTCCGTTCGACGTCGTCGATGCCGTCGACGACCGGTAGGTGTACAGGTCGCGTCGGGTGCCACACCGGTCTTGGGGAAACAAGGATAATCGCCATGTCGGTGCCACGACGCTTCCCCTCGGGGTCGCCTCCACCGTACAGCGGCTCTTGTCGGTGATGTTAGCTCCCCTGAGCGCAGGGTCACTCGTATCAACCGGACCGCCAATGGCAGCGATCGTGACGCCCTTACCGGTGTACCCCTTGGCGCGCACGGTATCCAGAGGATGGTGGGAGAAATAATCCTGTGAAGGCACCGCATCGTCAGCAAGAGCCGGGGTGGGCGCCAGCGTCAGAGCACCAACGGCCAGAGCAAGAGCAGAAACAGCAGTGGTCAGGGCGCGCGCGCGCCTCCCGCTCCTCCGCGAAAGCGAAGGGAGAACGAGGCGCAACGTGAGGAAGAAATGCTCACCACTGGCGGGGGTCCCATCCGTCGTCCGTACGCCTGGCCGGCGCGATGTCCTTGTCTGTGCCGTAAGTCTGGGACATGGGGTTCACGTAGCCTGCGGGCAGCTCGTCCTCATCGTCCTCAAACTTGAAGGCCATGTACTGGCGCCTGCGATGCTTCTTGTCTTCTTTGCCCGCTCCAGCACCAGCGCCGGCTCCAGCGCACGAATCTCGCCGGATCCCCTGCCTGCAGCGCCTCCAGCACCTCCAGCACCAGAAGCGCCGCCGTTTGCGCCCGCGAAGGAGTATAGGAGCCGAAGCCGGAACCGGGTAGGAGCCGACCTTGAGGGCGGAGGCACCGCGGCGTCAGGCCGTTGGTCGTGCCGGTATGCCACGCATGCCGGCCAAAGCCTCCCGCGGCTCCGCTGGAGCCCATCTGGGCAGCACCGCGCATGCCGAGGGCACCCGCGCCAAGCGCACCGCCCGCCGAGTCCGGCAGCACTCGCGTCCGGAGGCAGCACCGCCGTTAAGACGCCACAGTGGATGATCCACATCCGCGGGGGGCGCCGGGGTGTGACCGCCAACGACGCCGTTGCGGTAAGTGGTGCCGTTGACACGCGTGTGCAGCAGATCCCTGCTCATCAGCTCCTGGGGATCCGTGATGGGGTTGGTACGCGAGCCGAGCTCGCCGTGAAAGCTCGCGCGTCTCCACCGACGCGAAGACACAATGCGCCTACGGGCTGCTGCCGCGTCGGCCTCGCTCCACCACGGCTGATCAAAACCACCGGGATAGTTGGGGGATGAGGGATCCCGATCTGCAGCGCGACCGAAGTCATCGTGCCTACTGTAACCCCAATCGCGATCCCCAGCGCCGCCGCCACTGGTACCGCCACCGCCACCGCTAGTGCCGCCACCGCTAGTGCCGCCACCGCCGCCCGGATTCTTTTCCCTCTCCTGCTTTTCGTATTCATCCAAGTCAGTGCCCGGATCATCGGGGTCTTTCTTGGTTTGATCTTGCAATATTGAGGCGATCATTGAGCCCCGGTCTTTCAACATCTCAATGATGCGGTGCGCTGCCGCTTCACGCTGTTCGTTCGCCTGTTCTTCGACTGCCCCGACGTAGGCAGCACCCGTCGTGTACAGCTTGCCCATGAAGCGGATACCCGTTCCGGGCTTGTCAGCGGAAACCGAGACAAGCGGATCATCGCGCATGGCTGCAGTCTCAGCGTCGAGGAGGTCGGGTGAGAGTTTCTCGGCTTCAGCGAGCGCAGTTGCCATGACATCACGTCCCCGAAGATAGGTCTTATAGCCGCGTTCGTAACCCTCTTTATACTTCGTGATGCGGTTGATTGACGCATCAACCCATCGCTCCATAGCGGTACCAGTTGCACCGGTGAAGCCGTGGCCTGCTCGATAGGCGCGAAGACGTTCAACAGCGTCATCAAGGCATTTCAAAGCGTCTTCATGATCCTTGTCCCACGCTTCCAGTCCCCTGTTGGCGCGCGCGTACCCCATAAAAACCTTCAAGCGCTCGTAATTTGGTGATTTAACCATGAGAAAGGTCCTTTCGATCCGCTCTTTACACGCTCAGGCTTCAGGCTGTGCGTCTTGGGTGACGGGTCCGGTATTCGATGCGACTCCCGAAGGAGCTCCAGGTGCAGTCGAGGGCGCGGCCGGCGGAGCAGAAGAGTGCTGCATCAAAACCAAGATCCGCAAAGGTCAGACCAAACCTGCGAATCATCGCGTTGAGCTGACCGGGTTTCTGAGATCGAATTGCTTCCGCCTGCTCGTCAGCCTGAAGTTTCTTGAGCGCTAATTCGTTCTCGTATTCGGTGCCGGTGAAACGTGTCATGGCGACATGCATCTTCGCTTCGAAGTTCTTGAGCATCTCAGACTCGAACACAAGAAGCGCAGACAATGCATCGAACAAGCCGGCTGCGCCATTCTGCATCCTCACGGGTCCTTCTTCGTGTCCCCAGAACGAGGAGTTCTGTGCTGATCTCAGAGCGGAGGTGTGCTTACGCGAACCCGTCACCGCGTCAAAGCTCTCAGTGACGTTTGAGACGGCTTGTCCTGACGTTCGCCGTCGTATCCAGCATTGGCATTTCCGGTCATTTGTGGCTCCTAACTGTCGATGGAAGATGAAAGAGCGCTGCGATGCGCCCAGTTGCTTACTTGGCGACCTTGAAGCGGCGGACCAGCGGCTGGTCAGGCTGGTCGGGGCCCTCGATCTTCAGGGTCCACACGTAGGTCAGATCAGAGCCCGAGCCCTCCACGTCCACGGTCCAGGACGAGTAGTACTCACAGTTCTGCTCCACGCACAGGTCGTAGGTGTCATTGCCCAGCCGCCAGAAAATCAGTCGCCGACATCATCTGGTAGATCGTCTCATTCTTATTGACGACCGTCTGGCCCTTGGGATCAAGCTTGAAGGTCTGCTGGGCGATCGTCACAGGGGATCCTCGGCCACCAGCTGCGCGCCAACCATAGTTGTTCAAGGCGACGGCCTTCGCGGCGATCTGCTTCTTCTGATCGCCCGACGCGGACTGCATCTGCTGCACCAGCTGCTGCTTCTGCCCCTGAGGAATGTTGGGCAGCTTGCTGATATCGGTGGCCTTAGAGCCACCCCCACCGAAGAGGGAGCAGCCCGACAGTGCGACGGCAGCGAGCAACACGGAAGCGGTCGCCGCACCGGCGCGACGAGATACGAGAGAGGACATATTTTCTCCTACCTTCAGATGAAGCAATCATATGCGAGAAAGAGGACGCCGTGGCGCTATGCACACTCGATACTCACTCAGCGCAATAAAGCTGTTATTCGTCTTATGAAGCCAGCCGCATTGCAGACGTCGTCAGCCGCGCGGCGGGTGTCCGCTGCACGTCGTACGAGGTGCGTCGCGCGACGCGGAAGCCCTGCTTGGCGTAGACGGTCTCGTAGGTGTGGCCGGGGTGGGCAGCGCTCCCCCACGACTCGGCATCGACCTCCTGGCCGCCCCACGCGTAGGATCGCGCGTCGATGACGACATACTCCGGCGGGGTATCCATCTTCCCCGTCGTGCCTACCCAGTAGACCTCGCGACCGGGCACGAGGCGCGCAAGCAGCGTCGTGTCGGTTTCGACGCTCACCCCTCGGGCACCGCGTCGAGCGCGCCGAGGGCGGCGGCCATGCGCGGGATCCTCGCTTGAGGTCGGGACAGGTGCCACAGCGGCAGCGACGAGGGCCGTGAGAGCCAGGGACACAGCGGGCACGCACGCGGCCGCCCAGGCCGCGACGCGCCAGCCCAGGTTCGACGAGGCCAGGGCCTCGTCCTCAGCGTCCGCGTCGGTCCCGAGGCCGGCGCGCTCGGGCGCGAGCCACTGGTCGATGACATCGAGCAGCGAGCACGCCGCAATAGGAACGAGCACGGCGTTGTAGTGCCACGAGTCCCAGCCGTAGTAGGCCTCGACCGAGCCCGCGAAGCGCCACGCGAGCGTCGGCGCAACCAGCGCGAACCACGGGGAGGCCGTGCCCACAAAACCAGCCCCGGCGGCCAGGACGATGAGGGTCACGAGCTTGACAGAGGGGGTCGTCAGGATGTCCCACAGGGAGGGGATTGCGTGCGCTGCGGTGGTTCCACCGGTCGGCGTGCCCGCCCCAGTCGCGGCCCCGTCAAGGGAGTAGGCCCACGTGCCCGCCGGGTTCATCGCCGGGAGCAGCACCTTCACCGTCAGCACAAACGCGACGATGCCGAACAACGCATACGCTATCGACCGCAGGACAGCAGACCGTCCTTCGCGTCGGCGGCGCCATGCGAGCGCGAGGTCCGGCGACAAAGACCGTGAGCCCCAGATCCTCCTTAACAAGAACGAGGGGCGCCAGCCACGCCATGCACGCTCCCCAGCGCCGCTCAACGAAGGCGACGCCTCCGAACGCCAGCAGGGGGACGGCCACGCAGACCTCGTGGAACTGGGCGCCGACCGCGCCCCTGCAGCCCCCACCCCAGCCCGTAGGCAAGCCCGACGAGGAGGGCGCCGCCACGGCCGAGGAGGCGCTGCGCGAGGCGCGCGATCGGCAGGACCGACGCGGCGATCAACAGGTCCTGGACGACGAGGGAGGGTCAGCGCGGACGGGAAGAGGCGGAAAGATCGGACCGAGGAGCGCCAGGATCAGGGTGGAAGTGATCGCCCAGCAGGGTTGTAGCCCGGCCCCTTGATGGGGACGATGGGCGCCTCGAAGCGCGAGTAGGCCTGGACGGCCTCGGCGAAGATGCCCAGGTCCCACGAAGGAGCGACGAGCGCGCGCCACTGCGCCACCGAGTAGAAGACGTAGAGCGCGCCAACTGCGCAGGCGATGACGCTGGGCAGCCACCAGGTCGCGATGAAGCGACGGACGGCTAACCGATCCAGGCCCTTCACCCGACCATCTCCGTGCGGCGCGTCAGACGGATCAGGGTGCCTCCGCCTCGTCGCGGGCCGAGGCCGGGGCCGGGATAGGGGCACGCCGATCCCTGTTCGTGGTCGGCGCGGCGCTCGAGCGCGCATCGGGTGGAAGAGCTGGCTGACCGTGGCGCGCACGGCGTCGAACATGCGCGCCGGGCGGTTGAGCGAGCCGAGCGAGCGGTCCGCGCCCGAGTGCGCGAAGTTGCAGGGGACCTCCATGACGGACAGGCCCCGCGCGCAAGACGCTGATCGTCATCGCGGCCTCGAGCGCGTAGCGTCCCGCGAAGGGCATGGCCGCGTCGATGGCCTCGCGTGTCAGGCACCGCTGGTAGCTGAGAGGGTAGTGGCAGTACCAGCCGGTCTTGCGGCGGATGAGGCGGCGCGCGACGCCCGGGCCGTAGCCGAGTACTCGCGTCCCCGTCGCCGGGACGGCGATCGCCATGTCGGCCTGGCGGGCGAAGACGGCTTCGACGAGGGCGGTGGCCTCGACCGCGGACTCTCCGAGGTCGGGGGACAGAAGCAGGATATGACGGGGCGGCCCGTCGGGGCGGTCACGCATGGCGGCGACCTTCACGCCGGTCTCGATCGCCGAGGCGCGCCCGCGCTCGACGGAGTGGCGCACGACGACGGCGCCTGCGGCTCGGGCGGCGCGGCCGGTGTCGTCCGTGGAACCATCGTCGACGACAATGAGGAGGTCAACGCTGGGTATCGCTCGGCATGCGCGCACGGTAGCCGCGACGGCGCGTCCGACGTTGTGGGCGGCGATGACTGCGGCGACGCGCTGCGGGTGGGAACCTCTTGATCCTGCGGGATAGTTCACGACTAACAGTCTACGGGCGGCGGGGCGCAATCGCGTCCCGCCGCCCGTAATGTGAGCGACAAACCTGTCTAAACGACAGGTAAAAATGCGCTTAGCGGATCGTCACAGCTCGGGAGACGAGGCCCTGACGTGCGCGACGTTCCTTGTCATCCAGGCGGTCGGTGACCTTCAGGGCTTCCTCGAGGGCCTTGGCGAGGGCCTGCGTGCCGGGCGCGACGTCGGCCGCGCTGGCGCCCTCGGGCAGCTCGAAGACCGGGACGATCAGGCCGCACGCGCGGAAGGAACCCACGTAGCGGGAGCCCTCGCCGACGTTGGCCTCGCCGCGCGCGGCCAGGCGTGCGAGCGCGTCGAAGAGCTTGGTCTCGTCGTTGTCCGTTAGGAAACGCACGAAGTTACGGTTCATCTCGCACCAGTACGCGCCGGGGACGCCGGGCACGGGCTCGGTCGGGATGATCTCGTCGCGGTTCTGCTCGAGGGCGCGACGCGTCTGGTCGTCGATCTCCTCGGCCGGGTCGAACCAGAAGGAGAAGTCCTCCTCGAGCTTCATGTCCGTGAAGCTGTCGGCGTCGACGATGTCCTGGAGACGCTCGGACGGCTCGCGCACGTCGATCGAGATGACGCCCTCGTCGCCCGCTTCCTTGGCGGCGATGGCCGCGAGCAGCGCGGCGCCCGCGTCGTGGCTGAGGTCCGCGGAGTTCGAGCGGGTCTGCAGCGCAACGAGGATGCGGCCGTCGGGGCGCACCATCGCGGGGTGGCCCTCGGGCAGGAGAGTGACGAAGTCGAATTCGACGGCGCCGTGATCGGCGTCGGTGCGTGCGGTCAGCGTGGCCGCCGGGATGAGCTCGCGCATGGCGACCAGCTCGATCTCCTTCGGCAGACCCTCGTAGGGGCGCGCGACGAAGGGGATCGGCGGGCGATACGCCTTGAGCTTGGCGGGATCGGTGACCTTCTTACGGCGGCTAGCTTTACCCATGGGTGTAATCGTAGCGGGTTTCGCTCAATCGACGAGGTGGGGGCTGGGCGAGCCGGTCCACTCACGCCAGCCCGTGCCTCGTCAGCGGGCGGCACCCCGTGCGATGACCTCCACGCCGGGCAGGGCCGCGCGGTATGCGTCGAGGAAGCGCTCGTACCCGGCCACACCCTCGGGGGTGGGCTCGAGGGTGGAGACGGAAGCGCCCGCGAAGACCCGCTCGGAGAGGTAGTCAGGCAGGGCGTGTGTGGCCTCGTCCCCTGCGAGGACCGCACGGTAGCGCGCGAGCACCGCGATGCCCCACGCGCCGCCCTCACCCGCGGTGTCACCAACCGAGACGGGGATGTTCAGCGAGTCGGCGAGGATCTGCTGGGCGACGCCCGGCGTCTTGAAAAGGCCACCGTGGGCGAAGAGCGAGTCGAGGCGCACGCCCTCGCCGCTGAGGATGTCGACGCCGATGCGCACAGCCGCGAAGATGCTCATGAGCTGGGCACGCACGGCGTTGGCGAGGCTCACACGCGCGTCGGCGGTGTGAGTGAAGACCGGCTGCGCCGCCTCCTGGCCGACGAGCGGCTCGGCGGACAGCGTGTTGTAAGCCATGACGCCGCCCGCGTCGGCCTCGCCCGTGAGCGCGTGGTTGTAGAGGGCGTCGTAGATCACCGGGACACTCACGTCGGCACCAACGAGGCGCGCGAAGTCGGCGAACCAGCCGACCCACGCGTCGAGCTCGGACGCGCCGTTGTTCGAGTGAACCATCGCGACGGGCGAGCCGTCGGGCGTGGTCACCATGTCGATCTCGGTGTGCAGCTCGGCGAGGGAGCGATCGAGGACGGCCATCAGGAAGACGGAGGTACCGCACGAGATGTTGCCCGTGCGCTGGGCGATCGCGTTGGTCGCGATCATGCCGGTGCCCGCGTCGCCCTCGGGCGGGCACAGCGCAATCCCGGGCTGGAGCGTGCCGGTCGGGTCGATGAGCGCAGCCCCCTCGGGGGTCAGCGTCCCCGCGTCCTCGCCCGCGCTCAGCACGGTCGGCAGCACGTCGCTCAGGCGCCACGGGACCCGGGCCTCGACCAGGGCCTCGTACTGGTCGAGGTAGGACTCCACGTACGTGCCCGTCGTCGAGTCAATCGGGAACATGCCCGAGGCGTCACCGACGCCCAGGACGTGCCGTCCCGTCAGCTGGTGGTGGACCCAGCCGGCCAGCGTCGTGAGGCGGGCGACGCGCGGGGCGTGCTCCTCGGAGTCGAGGACCGCCTGGTGCAGGTGCGCGATCGACCAGCGCAGGGGGATGTTGAAGCAGAAGAGGCGGGTGAGCTCGTCGGCCGCGCGACCCGTGTTCGTGTTGCGCCACGTGCGGAACGGTGCGAGCAGGTTGTCGTCGGCGTCGAAGGCGAGGTAGCCGTGCATCATCGCGGAGATGCCGATGGAGCCGTAGGACGTGGGGGTGACGTCGTAGCGCTCGCGCACGTCAGCCACCAGGGAGGCGTAGGCGCTCTGCAAGCCGGCGACGACCTCGTCAAGGGTGTAGGACCACAGGCCGCCCTCCAGATGGTTCTCCCACCCGTAGCCGCCGGTGGCCAGCACCTCGTGGTCAGGGCCGATCAGGACGGCCTTGATGCGGGTCGAGCCGAACTCGATGCCGAGCGCAGTGTCGGCGGCGGCGATAGCGGCGCGGGGGTCGGTGCTCATGTGTGCTCCTTGGGTCTTCATTGACGAGGCCGGGGCCGGGGTTGCGTTAACGGTAACACTTTCGCGCAGGTAGCGACAGGGACGTACGACCGCTTATCGGACACACTGTCCGGTATATGCAGATTTACAACGTATTGACACCGTTCTTTCATCCCATCAACGCTATGTGCTCTCCAAAAGCCTCTCCAACTGACGACTAGGGGGAGTAGACTACGCGTAGTCACAATTGAGGAGGACACATGTCTACCGCACGGGTCGCACGCTCCGTCAAGCTCGACCCTGAGATCGACGCCCGTCTCACGGCCCTCGCCCAGCGGACGGGACGAACGAAGTCGTTCTACATGAATCGCGCCATCGAGTCAGCGCTCGAAGAGATCGAGCTGGCCTACTCACTACAGGCGGAACTCGAGGACATTCGCAGCGGCCGCACCGCATCGATAAGCCTCGACGAGGCGGTGAAGAGTCTTGGCCTGGAGGGCTGAGCTGTCTCCACGGGCCCTGAAACAGCTCGGCAAGCTCGATAAACCAACCGCTCGCCGCATCATCGGCACCTCCGCGAGACAGCGAGCGGCGAAGACCCCGCTCGCGCGGGAAAGGGCTGACCGGCAACCTCGCGGGCTTCTGGCGATACCGGGTCGGCAACTACCGGATCATTGCGTCCATCGAAGACGATGAGCTATTGATCCTCGCCATCAATATCGATCACAGATCCCGAATCTACCGCTAATTTACTGAGCGCCGAAGCCCTCGATGAAGAGCTCACGCGCGCGGTCGATGGCGGCGAGTTCCTTGTCGGTGAGTGGCTTGGTGGCGCTGCGCTCGATGAAGGTCATGACGACGGACGCGTAGACATCCGCGGCCAGCGGGAGCACCTCGTCATCCATGCGACCACGCGCCCAATCGGTAAATACCGAACAGCACGTGCGATAAAGCTGCTCATGCAGATCCCCCTCGCCGCCCACGCGGATTGCCAGCAGGGTTGTCAGGGCCTGTCCATTGCGCGAATACACGTCGGCGAGGTGTCGGGCGATGGCGCGGGCGTCGCGTCCCTCGCCGAACCATAGGCCCTCGAGGGCAGGGGTGATCTCCTCGAGGAGGAAGGACACGACCTCAGCCAGGAGCGCGTCCTTGTCGGTGTAGTGGTCGTAAAAGGTCGTGCGCGAGACCATCGAGGCGGCGCAGATGTCGGTGACGCTCACGTGCGCGTAGGGCTTTGCCTGGCACGCCTTGACGAGGCCCGAGCGGATCGCCCGACGCGTCTTCCGGATCCGCAGATCCAGGTTCTTCTCAGCCTCACGCCCGTGCTTATCCGCACTCCGCAGGAACATGTCTCTCCGATCATTTTTCCACTATCAATATGCTTATCCTACGCATAGCGGTCGCACTCGTCCGGTATCCAACACTCCGTTTGCTATTGTGCGCCCCGCCGCACGCTCAGCGGCGATACGGTCGATGCATGTTCACCGAGTACACCGGCAATCGCCAATTCAACCTCCAGCTCAACCGGACCTTCGTACCGATCCTCGACCGCCCTGGCATAGACAAGATCGCAGCCACCACACTCCCCCGCCTGCGGACGACGACGCAGATCACGACGCTGGCCCAGCACCTCGCCGAGCGCTTCGAAAAGCAAGGGGATGCGGATGCCGCGTGGCGCCTCTACGAGCTCGCTGCCTTCTACCTCGGGGCCGACGACCCCCGCAAGCATCGCTTCATCGACGCAATGTCACGCACTTTCGACGAGGCCCACCGAGGCCTCGCGCTCACCCGGCACTCGGTCCCCTATCGCGGCGGGGAGCTCACCGCGATGCGCTGGGAGGCGGACCCGGCGGACCAAGCTCAGGCACCGTCGGGCACCCCGACCACGCTCGTCATGATGAACGGCTTTCGACGGGTACGCGGAGAAATCATCTGACTTCGCGTCCCACTTCCCGCCCGCCCTTCGACATCATCACCTTCGACGGTCCCGGGTCAGGGCACACGGCGGCGGCGGGCATGCCCCTCGAGCCCCGAGTGGGAGCACCCGACGGAGGCGGTGCTTGGATTACTTTCGGGGTGACCAGCGCGGCCGCGCTCGGGCGTGTCCTTTCGGCGGCTACCTCGTCACTCGCGCGGCCGCCCACTGCCCGCGCATCACCCACGTGATCGCCTTCGACATGATGTATCGGCTCCTGGACGGCCTGACGGTGCCACTGCCTCGTGCCCTGCGCCCCATCGCCGGGACGCGGTCAGTCGAGAACCCACGGCCCGCGCGGCTCATCGATGCCGGTCTGGGGAATCGCGCTCGCGACTCAGCGCGGACCTGTCGTGGAAAGCTCCAGCAGGGCGCGGCACCTCACGGGACTGCGCCGAGCCCAGCCAGGTGCTGCGGGCGCTCGGCGACGTACACGATGGAGCTTTCGACGGGGCGCATCATCAGCCGTGCCTCGTGCTCGCCGGGGACGCGGATCAGTACGTGCCCTTCGAGCGCCTGGGCGACGTGCGCAGCGCCCTGAGAAACGCTGTGTCGCTGGAGGTACACGCGTTCCATGACGCGCAGGACCCGGACATGGCGCAACACTGCCAGATCGGGGACCTTGACCGCGCCTTCGCGATCATGGGCGAGTGGCTCAGCGGGCCGCAACCCCGCAGCGGTGCATGATGCCGTGCATGACCGCGGCGGCGCCATCGTTTTCGACGGCGGCCGTCACGTGGTCGGCGTGGGCGCGCACCTCGTCGGAGGCCCCACCCATGGCGACGCCGAAAGCCGCCCACTCGATCATCGCAATGTCGTTCGTTCCGTCACCAACGGCGACGGTCCCGCACGCGGGAAGTCCGAGACGCTGACGGAGCGACTCCAGGCCACTGGCCTTGGTCACGCCGAGCGGGCTCGATGTCCGCCCAGGACGTCCAGCCGACGAACACCTCGTGCGTGCGTGACACGTCCAGGGGACGACAGGGATCCGGTCGAACTCCTCGCGGTCCATGTCGGCGGCGCGCACGACGATCTTCGGCGTGGGCGTGGAGGCAAGCTCCTCCATCGACACGATGCGATGATCGCTCCCCTCGATCTCGTTGTTCGGGAAGGGAGCGGACAGCAGGATGTCGGGGTGCGGCATCGATGCGAACACCGAGCCGGGCACGGCCGCGGCGATCTCCTCCAGGATCGGACCGGGCACGAAGGTGCGCTCCTCGACGATCTCGCACGCCCCGCCGCTCACGCGCACGAGGGTCGCGCCGTTATTGCACAGCGCCCACCCGTCCGTGAACTCCAGGGCATCGAGAACGGGAATCACGCCCTCGAGCGCGCGGCCCGAGGCGATGAGCACCTGGGCACCCGCGGCGGCGAGGCCGTGGATCCCTCGAGCACGCGCGGGAGTCGCCCCCGCGGGGGTGAGGATCGTGCCGTCGATGTCGAGCGCGACCGGGACCTGGCCCGCCGACGTCGGAAAGTCGGCGGGCAGGGCGGCCGAGGCCTCGTCGAGAAGATCCTCGAAGGGGCGAGCGACTTCCCCGGTGGAGGGGACCGTCAGGAAGCGCTCTTGGCTCATCGAGCGACCGGGCTCAGAACCTCGAGTCCACCCAGGTAGGGGACGCAGGGGCCTCGGGCACGTAGATCGAGCCGTCCGCCTGCTGGTGATTCTCCAGGAAGGCGACGATCCAGCGGGTCGTGGCCAGCGTGCCGTTGAGGGGTGGCGACCGCGGTCATGCCGTCCTCGCGACGCTCGCGAATGCCGAGGCGGCGCGCCTGGAACGTCGTGCAGTTTGAGGTTGAGGTGACCTCCATGTAGCGCTGCTGGGTGGGCAGCCAGGCCTCGCAGTCGAACTTGCGGGCGGCGGAGGTGCCCAGGTCGCCGGCGGCCGTGTCGATGACGCGGTAGGGCAGCTCGACCTTGGCGAGCATCTCCTCTTCCCACGCGAGGAAGCGCTGGTGCTCCTCGGCGGCGTCCTCAGGGGCGGCAGTAGCTGAACATCTCAGCCTTGTTGAACTGGTGGACGCGGATGATGCCGCGCGTGTCCTGCCCGCGGGCCGGCCTCGCGGCGGTAGCAGGTGGACCAGCCCATGTAGCGCTTGGGGCCATCCGACAGGGTCGAGGATCTCGTCGGCGTGGTAGCCGGCGAGGGCCACCTCGGACGTGCCCGTCAGGTACAGGTCGTCGGCGGGCAGGTAGTAGATCTCGTCGGAGTGCTCGTTGAGGAAGCCCGTGCCGCCCATGATCTGCGGGGTAACCAGGGTCGGGGTCATCATCGGCACGAAGCCGTTCGCGAGCGCCTGGTCCATGGCCATCGTCATGATGGGCCAGCTCGAGGCGGGCGCCGATGCCCTTGAGGTAGTAGAAGCGGGCGCCGGAGACCTTCGCGCCGCGCTTGGTGTCGATCGCGTCCAGGCCCTCACCCAGGGCGAGGTGATCCTGGGGCTCGAAGCCCTCGGCGGCGAAAAGTCGCGGGGGGCGGGGCCCTCGTGGCGCAGGACCACGAAGTCGTCCTCGCCACCGACGGGCACGCCGTCGACGACCAGGTTGGGCAGGGAGGCGCGCGAGGCGGTCGGCCTCGGCGTCGGCGGCGTTCGCGGCGGTCTCAGCGGCCTTCACCTGCTCGGCAAGCTCCTTGGCCTGAGCCAGGATCGCCGGCCGCTCCTCCTTGGAGGCGCGGCCCACGGACTTGGAGACCTCTTTTTGGGTGGCTCGCAGCGTCTCGAAAGCCTGCAGGGGCCTCGCGGCGGGCGGCGTCGGCCGCGATGATCTCATCGACGAGGCCGGGGGTTCGCTCCGCGGGCACGCTGGGAGGCGCGGGCGGGTTCGGGGTTTTCACGCAGGGCACGCACATCAATCATGCCTCCCATCCTATGCCAGGTGGGCGCGCTGTGTCCCCTACCGACCCGACTTTGAATTCAACACGGCAGGTCAGGGTTATGCACAAACTACATCCCTGGGGTCTTCAAAACCCTGAAAGTTATCCACCTTTGGTGCATAACCGTGTGGACAAGATGACGGCGAGCACACGTTAGCTCGTCTCTGGTGACACGAAGTGCAACGAAAAGCCACTTCACAACCCGTCCACAGGCATAAAGCGGGATACGCTAGGCATATGGACGCAATTTACTGGGCACTCGCAGCCTCCGCCGGAGCCGGAGCCATCGGAGTCGCGCGTCTGGCAACCGCCATCACCCGCCGGCATCGTCGCCGCAAGGCCCTCGACGTCCCCGCGTCGGTGGACGACCCGACGCGCGGACGGCCGCGTCCCTGGATCATCATGAATCCCTCCAAGCACGAGAATCCACAGGCCTTCAAGGACCGCATCAACCGCAAGGCCAAAGAACTCGGCATCGACCACGTGCACTGGCGCGAGACCACCCGCGAAGACCCGGGCACCGGGCAGGCCGTGCGTGCCCTCGAGGAAGGCGCCACCGTCGTGATCGCCGCAGGGCGGAGACGGGACCGTGCGCGCCGTCGCAGCCGGCATGGCAGGATCCGGCGTCCGCATGGGCATCATCCCCGTGGGCACCGGCAACGTCCTGGCCGGAAACCTCTCCGTCCCCGATGACCCCGAAGAGGCCCTCGCCGTCGCGCTCGACCGCAACCACCGCGCCGTCGACCTGGCGTGGGTACGCGTCGAAGACGTCACCCAGGAGTCCACTCAGCCCGCCGAGGGCGGACTGCGCCTCGCCGCACGCACCGCGCTACACCCCGAAGCCAGCGCTGCGGACCAGGGCGCCCCGGCCTCGTCGATGGAGCCGCGCGCGGGACGAGTACGCGTGCCTCGTCGTCGCGGGCATGGGCTACGACGGCGCAACGATGGCGGACACGAACCCCGAACTGAAGAAGCGCATCGGATGGATCGCCTACGTGTGGGCCGGCCTGGGCGCGATGGGCGTTCCGCGCATGAAGGCGCGCCTGACCCTGCGCTCCCCCGCCGCTCGAGTGGCAGACCCCCTCGGCGTCGGCGATCAAATCGCTGGGAGAAGCCCTGGACGAGGCCGCCTCGGAGAGCCTGGAAACCCCTGCGCTCACCCGCGGATGAGATCACCCGCGTCGAAGCCCGGTCCGTCATGTTCGCGAACGCCGGAGAGATGAAGATGCTGGTCCTCGCGCCCGACGCGGAGCTGTCGGACGGCCTCATCGACGTCATCGCGGTCGACGCGCACGCCGGCCTACTCGGCTGGGCGGACGTGACCTGGAAGATGCTCGGCCAGCTCATCGGCCTGCGCCCCATCAACCTGCCCGTATCGACCGGCAAGGTCGCGTTCCGCCAGGCGAAGGGAGCGTCCGTCACGGCCGAACAGGCCCAGGTGTGCCAGGTGGATGGCGACGCGATCGGCCTCGCCCACACCATGCACATTCGCATGCAGGCGGGCGCCCTCGACATCGCCGTGCCCGTGGAGCGCACGTGGATGGAGCTGCTGCCCGGCTGAGCTCGCTTCCTTACGCGACGCGCGCCGCGCACGAGCTTGTCGCTGAGTAGCAGTGCACTACTTAGCGCGGCATTGCACCAGATATCAGGCAGTGCAATGCCCCCACAACCAGTGCATTGCTCCCGCATCTAGTGCAGTACTGCAGAGTCTGCGCCCATTGAACGCCGACAGGAGGCACTGTCGGCGACAAATTCCACGACGACGCTTGTTACCGATGAGGTGTTACACCCGATCAGGAAGATTCAACCCCTTCTGATCGGGTGGAATGTTCCCGATCAGGTTGAATCTTCCCTAACGGGTTGAATCCCGCCGTTAGTACACAAGGTATCGAGGTGCGCCGCGATGTGGGCCCGTAAAACGTCAAGAAACCTGGGCGTCAGGCCAGCGGCCAGGACGGGGCGTTGCCCGCAGCCTCGCCCGTTCCATCCCCGCCGTGCAGCAGGTCCGCGACCCACGCGCGACCCGCACGGAAGGCCTCGTCCGTCGTGCCAGGGGCAACCGACGCGCGCACGCCATCGACGCGCGGGTAGGAACCCATGAAGCGAACATCCGGCGAGTAACGGTGCAGGCCGACGAGGGCTGCCTGAACGCGCTCCTCGCGGATGTGGCCAACGATGTCGATGCTGAACGTGTAATTGCCGAGGCCGTCGCCGCTCGGGCGAGACTCGATGCGGGACAGGTCGACGCCGCGCGCCGAGAACTGCTCGAGGAGGGTCAGCAGAGCGCCCTGACTCGTTGACCGGGCAGGGCGACCTGGATGGTCGTCTTATCCGCACCGGTCGGAGGAGGGCACCACGCCGGGGCGGGCCACCAGCACGAAGCGGGTGATCGCGCCCGGGTTGTCGGCGACGTCGGTGAACAGGGCCTCAGGCCGTAGGTGTTGACCGAGACCGCGTTGCACAGGGCGGCATCGAAGGACGCGTCTCCGTCCGAGAGGAGCTCGGCGGCGGCGGCCGTCGACGTGGCGGGCACGTGGATCGCGCCGGGGAAGGTCTCCTCAACCCAGCCGCGGCACTGCGCCCACGCGTGCGGGTGGGTGCCGATACGGCGAATATCCTCGGGGCGAGTACCCGGCAGGACGGCCAGCTGGAAGACAACGTGGACGTGCATCTCGGCGACGATGACGAGGGGGTCGCCGTGCGAGAGCGAATCGACGTCGCATTGACGCCGCCCTCGATGGAGTTTTCGATCGGGACGACGGCACGGTCGGCCTCGCCGCGACGCACGGCCGCGAGCGCCTGCGGGGCACTCGTCATCGGCATGAGGATCGCTCCGGCGGGCGCGACCTGGTGGACGGCCTGTTCGGTAAACGTGCCGAAGGGGCCGAGGAAGGCGATACGAAGCTTGTCACCGAGGGGCGCGGGGCCGGGAATGTTCGTCGTCATGGTGTCAAGGGTAACGAGAGCGAAGGGAGTGGCGCGGCCTCGTTTCGAGGACGGGCCGCATTGTGGCCAATCGCGCGGGTTCCGAGGCCGGGCGAGCGTTAGTCGCCGGGAGCCGGTCACGCCGGTCGCGAAGGCCTCGCGTCCGCCGCCCGGAGTTACCTCGCCGCACGCGGTGATCTTCCACAGCTTCGCGGTGCCGCCCGCGTCAACTAGCTCAAAGCCGGTGGACGTGTCCACGTTGTAGAGGCCGGGGTGACGGGAGGATCGCATGAAGTTGTAGTAGGCCCCGTCTTCCTCTTCGTAGAAGTGGGTGATGCCGAGCCTGCGCACGACCTCGCACACCTCGGGATCGGTCGCGATGTCGTGGAAACGCTGGATGAGGATCTTCTGCGAGGCCACATCCTTGTTAGCGGTGTTCAGCTGCGGGAAGACGGCCTTGCGTCCGCCGATCATCTCGGAGTAGGCCGCGCCCGCGATCGGGTCGCCCAAAGATGAGCGCGTCGGGGGCGGTCGTGTACGGCATGCGGCGCAGCATGGCGAGCTCGCCAATCCTGGCCATACCCGGCTTGCCCAGGCGATTCGGATCGTACACCTGGGCGACCGCCGCGTTTCGCGCGTCGATGGCACCAAAGCTGGACAGGACCAGCACGAGCAGGCCGACAGCGAATTGGATTGGCCAGCGCGGTGCCTCAATGTTGTCGTCGGCTCCGCGTTCGGCGAGGATCCGCTGCAGCGACCTCGTCCAGACGGTGTGAATAAGGCGAACGATGGCGGCGACGCCGACCGCCATGAGGATCGTCAGCGCGATGTCTTCGACGCCCATGATGCGGCGGGCGTCCTTGTACCAGGGGGCCAGCAGGTACGTGCGCAGCGCCGAGTTAGGCGAATACGCCAGGCCGGTGAGAGCCGCGAGGACCGCGTAGGAGGCCAGCGGCCAGCACGGCAGGGGCTGCGCCTCCTCTTCGGACTCCTCGATCTCTTGGGCCGAGGCCAGGGTGCCCTCCTCCGCGTCCACGTCCGCATCATCGGTGAGACCAGCGCGCTCGGCAGCACGCTCGAGGGGGTCCCTGCGACGGAACAGCAAGTAGAGGCGCGCGGTCGCCGCAATGCCGACGATCAGGAGAATGAACTGGATGATCGTCCACTGAATGTTGCCGGATGTGTTCGAGAAGGGCGGGTAGGGCAGGAAGGCGTGCATGAAGGCTTCGCCCCAGTTACTGCCGTCGCGCCGGTAGCTGCCCATGGCCCGGATCTTCGACGACGACAGCGCGAGGAGCGGCGCGGCGATGACGACAAGCGCGAGGGCAGCCCACGCGAGGGCGATGAGCTGGCCTCGTCCACCGCGACCGTAGGCGCGTCGTGCGAGGGACGCGATGGAGGCGAGGAGCGGCGCGATCAGGAACGCGAGGATCGAGAAGGCTGCGCTCGGGTGCGCGCCGACGAGGCCGATGGCACCGATGAGGAGGAACACCGCTTGCGGGATACGGCGCAGAAAGCACGCATCCCATCACCCGCACGCAGGTCGGCGACCAGCCTGCGCCCGCGACGATTGCGATGGCCGCCAGGCCCGGCACCAGGGCGGTGCCCGTCGAGTTGGGCCACTGGTTGTACATAGTGAGTGCGTCGGCGGGCATATTGAGCAGCATGCCGCCGATGATGGGTGCCGACATGATCGCGGTGCGCGAGGCGGTCAGGACCGAGACGAGGGCCGCCAGTCCGATCACCCACACGGCCACGAGCGCCAGCGAGGACACGTTCGAGGCCTGGACGACCGAGTCGTAGCGCGCGAACAGCGAGACGAAAGGCGTGCCAGCCCGTCGGATAGTAGACGTTGCGACCGCCGTACAGCTCGTGGAGGCCGCCGAAGGGGACTGGCGTTCTTGCCGTACAGGATCGCGTGCACGCCGTTCTGATGGAACGTCGGATCCCACTGCTGGACGGGGTTCGCTGGGGCAGCGCCCATCACGAGGGGCAGCGCCGCGAGGATGAATCCCACGAGGATCGCTCCCCACGTGGCCGCGCGGATCGCGGCCTGGCGTCCGCCGATCGGCTTGCGCACGCCGATGGCCTCGCGCAGGGGAACTCCCCGCAGGGAGAATCCGTCGTTGCTGCGGCGGAAGAAGCTCAAGCTCCACGCACCGGCGCCTCCCAGGGCGCTCATACCGAGGATCGGTAGCGCCGTCGAGGGCTCCCACTCGATATCGAGCGCCGGGTATGCCACCGACAGGGATCGTGATCAGGCCAAAGGTGAACGCGGGTGCCGCACCAATCGCAACGAGCGACGAGCGACCTCCCGCCCGCAGCCACATGAACCCCGGCAGGACCAGGGCGACCATCATGGCCAGCAGGGTCGGGAGCAGCATCCACCAGGCCAGCATGGATTACTCCTTGTCGGAAGCGGCGCGGCGCTTGCCCACGATCTCAATGATGACGGGCAGGACCGACGCGAGGATGATGACGCCGAGGATGAGCGTCAGGTTGTCGTGCACGAAGGGCACGTTGCCCAGGAGCGCACCGACGAGGATGAAGCCCGCGCCCCACGCGATGGCACCCAGCGTGTTGAAGGCCAGGAACTTCGGGTAGGGGTAGCGAGCCATGCCCGCTGCGATCGGGATGAAGGTGCGCACGAAGGGGATGAAACGTCCGATGACCAGCGAGCGGCCACCGTAGTTCGTGAAGTAATGCTCCGCCTTCTCCAGGTGCGCGGTCTTGAGGATGCGAGCGTCGGGCTTGAAGAAGCGACGCCCCCACTTGGCGCCCAGGAAGTAGCCGATCTGCGCTCCGATGAAGGCCGCGACGACGACGAGGAGGATGAGCGTCGGCAGGTGCAGGCCGAGGCGGTCGTGGAGCAGGCCGGCGGTAAACAGCAGGGATTCACCGGGCAGCACTGGGAACAGGACACCCGACTCGATGAGGACGATGAGCATCGTTCCCCACAGCACCCACGGCCCCATGGCGACGAGCAGAGTCTCGGGATTTTTAAACCACTCGATAACGGTGTGCAGCATCGACGGATCTGATGCGGTCACGAGTGTCGACCAGGTCACGATAGGGCCCTTTTCTGCCGGGAATGTATCACCCTAACCCTACCTTTGTTGACCGCGATTATAGGATAGGCGGCATGAGGAAGCGCAAGGATTCACACGACGGTTCTCCGGTCGGGGACACGAACATTCTCTTCGTCCCCGATTCCTCCGCCGACCCCTCGACATCCGGGGTGGATGCCCTCATGGGGATGATCGACGAGGCCGGGGGCACCCCCGCAGGCTCCCCGCCCCGGAGGTCCCTCCTCGGAAGCGCGCACCGAGGTCATGGAGCCCGTCGTCACGCCGGACGCGACGACCGCGCCCGTAGCCATGCCGCCCAGCATTCCTCCCAGCCACGCGGACGCCGACCAGAGCGCCCAGGCCTCGTCGTCGAAATGACGAGAGTGCAGCGGATCCCCTGCTTCCCCGCCCGCGCCCACGGCCGATAACGCCGCCGCCATCCCCGAGGAACCCACCGACGAGGCCGAGGCCAGCGCGCCAGAGGCCACCACGGAGACCGAGGCAGAGGCCAGCAGCGGCGACAAGGACGCGGACATTGAATCCGCCGCGTCCCCCGGCTACCGACGAAATCGCCGCAAACCTGCCCGTGCGCCGCATGCGCCTGCCCTCGCCCCGTCTACATCGCTGACCGCATCCTGCCCGTGCGCCGCCGCCGCGAAGACCTCGTCGACGTCGTCATCTCCCTCATCGCGATTCTCTTTATCTGGACGATCGGAGCGCTGGCCAGCGCGACCACGCGCGGCGTCACCATGGATGTCCTGAGCTTCCAGCTCGTCCGCCAGATCCTCATCCTGCCGGTGAGCATCGCCGAGGGCCTCATCATTTTGACCACGCCGATCCTCGTGATCGTCTCGCTCGCGCTGCGCAAACGCCTCCAGGCGATCATCCAGGTCCTCGTGACGAGCCTCGTGGCCGCGGTCGGCGGCTGGATCATCATCCTGCTGACGGGCCTGCTGCCCTCCGAACTGACCGCGCCGTTGAGCGTGGACCGCGCACTTGCCACGCAGGGCTCCCAGACCGGCATCGCAATCGCCATCAACCTGGTCATCGTCACCCTGTGCGCGCTGTTCACCTCCGCCGGCGAGGCCCAGTCGATGAAGGCCATCAAGTGGGGATGGACGGGCCTGTGGATCATTCTCATTCTCGGCGTGCTGCGCTCGTCCATGACCCTGCCCGTCGCCTTCATCTCCGTCTTCTTGGGCCGCGCTTTCGGCTCGGGTTCGCGGTGGATCATGGGCTACGACGACCAGCGGGCGAAGGGCGCCAAACTCGTCGAGGCGCTCCTCAACATCGGGATTACGCCCTCGCGGATCGTGCGCACCGACCTCGACACTACCGAGGAGCCCCTGGCTACGTGGGCCGTCGCTGAGAACTCGCGCGGCCACCTCACCCAGATGCCCGCCGACCTGGGCGACATGGGCGTCACGGTGACGCGCCGCCCGAGCCCGACGACCATCACCGCCACTACCAGGGCGTGGAGCGACACGGGCCTCGCCTACGAGATCATCGCCACGGACCCCGGCCAGGGAGCTGACCGGCACGCTCCTCGAGATGTGGAACAACCTGCGTCTGCGCGGCATCAGCCGCTGGGTGTCGCCCTCGCTCAAGGCACAGGCCGAGCGCTCCTCCTTTCACGACGCTGCAGGGCGCTGCGCGCCGGCGTGTTCACCCAGGAGCCGATCGGCATCGCCTCGGCCTCCGACTCGATCATCATGGTCATGTCCGCTCTGCCCCCCACGACTCCGCTCACGGAGCTCGGCGAGACGCGTCGGACGAGATCCTGGACCGCGCGTGGGAGCAGCTGCACTTCGCGCACTCACGCGGCATCTCGCACCGCGCTCTCACCCCCGAGGCGGTCGTCGTCGACGAGTCGTCGGACGTGTGGCTGCTCGATTGGGATGCGGGCGAGGTCGCGACGACCGAGCTGAACCAGTCCATCGACATCGCGCAGATGCTGGTCCTCACCGCGCTTGCCGTGGGACCCGAGCGTGCGCTCGAGGCCGGTCGGCGCTGCGTCGGCGAGGAGACGCTGATCGCGTGTGCCCCCGTCATCCAAAAGCCCGTCCTTCCCGCGGCGATCAATCAGCGCCTGCGCCGTTCCGACCTGCTGGGCGAGCTGCGCGCCGCCCTCGTGGGAGACTCCGAGGCCGAGACCGCGCCGACCGCCGACCTGCAGCGATTCCGCCCGCGCACGATCTTCACGATCGCGGTGGCGTTCATCGCCGTCTTCATCGTCGTCGGTTCGCTCAACTTCAACGACATCGTCTCCACGGTCAAGAGCGCGAACCTGTGGTGGATGCTCGCCTCGGCATTGCTCGCCTGCCTCATCTGGGTCGGCTCCGCGGTCCCGCTCATCGCTCTGTCGTCCCGAGAAGCTGAGCCTGCAGGGAGACGTTCATCGCCCAGGTCGCAGCCTCGATCATCACGATCGTGGCGCCCGCCGGCGTGGGCCCCGCTGCCCTCAACCTGCGCTACCTGCGCAAGCGCCGCGTCCCGACCGCGATGGCGGTGACGACGGTGACGCTCATGCAGATTTCGCAGGCTCTCGTCACGATCATCCTGCTGCTCCTCGTCATGGTGATCGCCGGATCGTCGCTGTCCGTGTCGGTCCCCTACGGCACGATCTTGGGTGTCGTCGCGCTCGTCATGGTCGCAGTCGGCGTCATCGTCGCCGTGCCGAAGGTGCGCCGCTGGATCTGGGTCGAAGATTCAGCCGACCTGGCAGCAGGTCTACCCGCGCCTCCTGTGGATCATCGGCCAGCCTCGTCGCCTCGCCGCGGTCCTGGGCGGCAACCTGCTGATGAACATCGGCTACGTGGGGTCCTTCTGGACGGCACTACTCGCCATGGGCGGTTCGCTGAACTTCTCCACGGTGTCGATCACCTACCTGACGGCGAACGCGGCCGGCTCCTTCATCCCCTCGCCGGGCGGTATCGGTACGGTCGAAACGGCGCTCGACCTCGGGCCTGACGGTCGCTGGGCATCTCCTCGTCGGTCGCCATCGCGACGGCGCTGCTCTACCGTCTCGTGACCTTCTACGGCCGTATCCCGCTCGGGCTGGCTGGCCATGAAGTACGATGGAGAAGAAGGACATGATCTAGGTTCCCTCTGAGCGCATCCGCATCCGGCTGATCACGCGTCCCGGCGCGAGGCAGCCGGATGTGCGTTTACTGGAGGTTGTTGTTGCCGTCCGGGTATGCCGCCTGGACGCCGCTCACCGCTCGAATGACGTCAATCGACCCGGCGGGCACGCGCAGAGCGTAGCCGCGCAGGGCGTTGCGATACTCGCGTTCCACGGACACGGAGCGCCCGGAACGCGGCGGCCACGGCCTCGTTGATCGAGGCGAGGGTCGCCTCGCCGTCGGCGCTTTCCGCGAGCTGGACGATGACGACGACCGAGGTGTCTGCGTCCTGGCCGGACTGCGCGCTGGGGCCGCTCTGCCCGTTCTTGGACGTCAGTGCGGTGTCGGGGTCGATCGTCGGCGAGGCCGTGGCGCCCGGCGCGGACTGGGCCGAATCGCTGCCCGGGTTGGACTGCGGATCGGGCGTCGACGTGGAGGCGGGCGAGCAGCCCGCGACCGCGAGCGCGCACGTGCCCACCCCGGCCAGAAAAACGGCTGGCTTCTTCATGGACTGCACTCCCATACGTTCGACGCAGATACGAGGCGACATCGCGATGTGTCGCTGCTTCCAACATACCGCAGCGGTACGCCCAAAAATGCGGCAATCGTGCGAGCATGAGAAGGGGCCCGGGAGCGCTCGCAGTGAGCGTTCCCGGGCCCCGGCCTCGTGAATGAGCGAATCAGTGATTCAGGTGCGATGCACGTCAGCGCACCCAGACCCCGTTCGCGTCGAACACGTAGGTGCGTCCGTTGATCACGTGCGTGCCGGTGAACATTGCTCCATCGGGTCCCAGGTAGTACCAGGCACCGTCGAGGTTCAGCCATCCGGTGTGCATCGCGCCCGAATCCTTCAGGTAGTACCAGGAGCCGCCATCGCGCACCCATCCGGTCGCCATCGCGCCGGATGCGGTGAGATAGTACCAGGAACCACCGTCGGCGACCCACCCGGTCTTCGCGACCTTCGTGGCCGGATCCAGGTAGTACCAGTAAGCACCGTCGAAGCTCTCGTCGAACACCCAGCCGCCAACCAGGGCGCCCTCGGAATTTGCGTACACCCACGCACCGTCATCGCGCCGGAGCCAGCCGGTCATCATGTAGCCGTCGGAGCCGAACAGGTAGTCCTTGCCACCGATCGTGAACCAGCCGTTCTTGAGGTACTCCTTCCCGTTGGCGCACTGGTACCACCAGCCACGCAAGTCCTTCGCCCAGTGGCCGCCGTCAGCCGTGACGCACACGCCAGGGTTATCCGACGGCGGGTCAAGGGTCGCTGCCTGAGAGTGGTTCAGTCCGTAATCCCACGCGAGGACGTAGGGGTGGGCGATGACCTCGCCGGAGCCACCTGATCAGCCCACCCCTCGCGAGATGGCCGACATGGGAACCTCGACGTGGTACGTGTAGGTTCCGTCAGCCCCGACCGTTCCTTCGTTGTCCGCGAACACGTGGCGGTAGAACCACAGGCCGTCGGCCGGGTCATGCAGGTCGAACGCGGCCAGCGGGGGACGCGTCGGTGACGTCAGAGACACGACCGTGTCGGCACCCTCGCCCTTGTACTCCGGGTTGGAGACAACAGGGCGCGGTAAGTGTCGATGCGGAACTCGTAGGAGATCGACTGCTCGGCCTGCGAAGGGCCGTCGTTGTGCGCGGACAGCGTCAGCTTGTACACACCATCGGGCAGGTTCCTGTACTCGGCGTCGCGCAGATCCAGGACCAGCGGCTCACGTCCCGCTCGACCCACGTCATCCTTCCGGACGAATCCAGCGCGGACTTCCAGTTCTGGTAGCGCGTGAAGGACGCGATCGTCTCTCCGCAGCGTTCGTGTACGCGGCGTTGATCGTGTGCACGCTGCGCAGCGTGCCCGTGCGGGGTTCGAGAATCGTGGGAGCGCCCGAGGCAACCGAGCGAGAGAGGACGTTCTTGCTCGAGCTGGGCAGACCGATACGATCAGCATCCTTGACCAGGGGGTTGTATCCCAGCTGCTGGCGCGTGGATCCGTTGTAGACCCAGGAGGCGAGCGTGTGAGCCCCGTCCTCGGAGGCGAGGGCGTCGAAAATGGGGGGCCTTGCCCCAGTCACCGTAAGCCAAGTAGGGGCACGGTCAGGTCGGGCTGGGACGCGGTCTTCGAGGCGAAACGCACGAATCCATCGAGGAAGGTGCCGTTGGGCGTGTTCTGCGCGACGGAGGAGTCGAAGTCGGAGCCAGGCTTGACATCCACGCCCACCGTGACCTCGCCGTTCGCGGGAACGGTAACGGTCGCGCCCTCACCGGTGCCACTCACGGTACGCGCCGGAGTAGGCGATGTCCACGCCCTTGCCTCGCCAATCGGCGGACTTGCCGGTGAAGAACCCACCCTCAACAATCTCGGAGAGGGCCTGCGAGCTCAGCGCGTAGGTGGCCTCCGCGCCGGACAGGTTGTGCAGCGTGACGTCGAAGTGCCAGCCCTTCGTACCATCCCCCAGGTCCGCCTTGGGCCGGGACTGCTCGGGGGCGCCGACCACGGTCGGATACACGGACGAGGTCGTGGCCGCCAGGACATTCGTCAGGCCCGATCCCTGCTTGCGCGGTGAGTACGGGGCGCCAGTGTCCTGGAGCGGGTCGACGACGGGGGTCGCCGTTCCCATGATGAGGTTCTGGACGACATCGATCTTCTGACGCGCGCTCATCGAGGCAAACAGCGGATCGTTCTCGACGCGCTGCAGGACGACGGCGCTCACGCCCGCCATCTGCGGGGTCGCCATCGAGGTGCCGGACATGAACTCGTAGGTGCCGCCGGGCACAGCCGAGTAGATGTTGCCTCCGGGGGCGCTGACCTCGGGCTTGAGGCGCAGGTCCGGGGTGACGCCCAACGAGGAGAAGCTCGACATGGAGTACTTCTTGCTCAGGGGCCACGACCTTGCCGGGGGCGACGCTCAGGTGGTGGTCGGCGGCGGCCAGCATGGCCTCACCGTCAGCCTGCGAGATGAACGCGGCGGGCACGCCGTCCGTCGCCAGGCTCATGACCACGAGCGAGTCACCGGGCACGTTGTTGTAGACGATGAAGCCGGCGGGCTTGGAGCCGGCAATGTTGTTGAACTTGTCCTGGAAGGTGAGAGTACCGCGCTTGACCAGCACGATCTTGCCCGCGAGGCCCTCGGGGTGCCCAGCGCTTGAGCGCGGCGCCATCCTCAGGCGAACCGATGCCGCCGTCGACGTACTCGAAGGGACCGCCGGTCAGGTCGGACAGGTCGGGCATCTTCTGGCCGTCGGCGCCGCCGGCACGCTGGTAGGCGATGTCGCGGTCGCCGACGGTGAAAAGCGCTGTGCGACAGCGAGTTGTCGACCGAGGCCACGGACACGACGGAGGAGTAGGACGCCGGTTCGCCCAGGACGGAGGTCGGGGTCGGAGGCGAAGGGGCAGGTTCTTGCCGGAGAGGTTGCCGTATCCGGTAAGTGTACTCGTTGCCGGCACTGCGTTCACGGTGACGCCAGCGTCCTGGAGGCTCTTGAACACGGTCGCGTACATGGAGTCGGCCTCGTTATCCATGCCGCCGGTCTGTCCGAGGGACAGGTTCACGACGTCGGGGCGCAGGACGACCATGTCGTCGAGGGCGGCGAGCAGCGCCGAGTCCGGGATGCCGCCGCTGATACTGCTGGCGACCTTGGCGACGATGATCTGCGCGTCCGGGGCGATGCCCACGATTTCACCCGCGTTGCCCGCGGTGATGCCGGCGACGTGCGTGCCGTGCGATCCGGCTTTGCCGGTCGGCGAGGCGTCCGGGTCGTTATCCGCGTAGTCGTAGGCGAAGGGGAACTTTTCCGACACGTAGCTGCCGGTCTTGCCGTCGCCAAGATGTGGGGTCAGGCCCTCCACCTTGTCCTCGGAAAGCCCGGGGGTCCCGTGCAGGGCACCCGCGAACGCTGGGTGGGTCATGTCCACGCCCGTGTCGATGATGGCGACGACCTTGCCATTACCCTTTTGGGTGATCTGGTCGGCGTGCATCATCAGCTGGGCGCTGAGGTTGTCGGGGTTCTGGGTGGAGATGCGCGAGGAGTTCGTCGCGCCCTCTCCGGCGACCTGGTCATCGACACCATCGACATGGGTCTCGCGATCGAGGAAGGCGGCGTTGACGCCGCTCACCGCGCGGATCGCGTCGAGGGATCCGGCGGGGGCGCTCAGCGCGAAGCCCTGCAGGGCCTTGTCGTACTGGCGCTCCACCTGGGCGGAAGAGCCGGGGAACGCACCAGCCACGGCCTCGTTGATCGAGGCGAGGGAGGCCGCGCGGTCTGCACCCTCGTCGAGCTGGACGACGATAGTGACGACCGCGGCGGGGTCGACCTCGTCGGTCGTCGGCGGCTGAGCGTCCTGCGTGGTCTGTCCGCTCTTCGAGGTGAGCGCGGTATCGACGTCGCCGACGGGCAGGGACGAGGCCGTGGCGCCTGCGTCGGGTCGGGTGTCTGCCGGGGTTGGCGGGGATGCGAGGGTCGCGGGGCCGGCAACCACCAGAGCGGCGGTGCCAGCCAGCGCGAGGAACGCCGCTGGTTTTCTTCGTTGTCATCGTGCGTAACTCCAAAAATGTGAATGGGGACCTCGAGAGGCACGAAGCGAACGCGTACCTATTGGTCGTTATGTGAGGGACAGCGCTGCGACGCATCATTGCGCAGCACGTCGGACAGCAGGGCAGTGCGACGACGAACAAGGCCCGGGCCGGGTGAGACGCCCTCCCCGGGCCTCGTCGTCGCTGGGCAAGCACTCAGGTCAACCGACCCACGCGCCGCTCCCGTCAAAGACGTAGGTACGCCCGTTAATCACGTGCGTGCCCGTGAACATCGCACCATCGGGGCCCAGGTAGTACCAGGTGCCACCGACCTTGACCCAGCCTGTCGCCATCTTGCCCGGAGTCGGACAGGTAGTACCAGGAGCCGCCATCGTGCACCCAGCCGATGGCCATCGCGCCGGAACCTGTGAGGTAGTACCACGAGCCGCCGTCGGCGAGCCACCCGGTCTTCATGATCTTGGTGGCCGGATCCAGGTAGTACCAGTAGGGGCCACCGTACACGCCGTCGAGGACCCACCCGCCGACGGGAACGCCATCGGAATCCACGTACATCCAGTCACCGCTGGGGTGCTTGACGAAGCCGGTCATCATGTAACCGGAGGGGCTGAACTGGTAGTCCCTGCCACCGATCGTGAACCCGCCTCCTCCCAGGTACGCCCTCTCGTTAGCGCACTGGTACCGCCAGTACCGCACTTCCTTGATCCAGTGACCGCCCGTCGGATCCTTGCACGAGGCCGTCTCGTTGTCGTCGGAGATGGGCAGGTCGAGGCTCACCGGCTCGGAGGGGTTGAGCCCGTAGTCCCACGCGAGCAGGTAGGGATTGTCGATGACTCCGCCGACGCCACCCTGGTCACTCCACGCCCCAGAGATCTCCATCAATGGGATCTCAACGTGGTACATGTACCGACCGTCGGGGCCAACGCTACCCTCGCTCTCGGTGAAGACGTGGCGGTAGAACCACAGGCCGTCAGCCGGGTCGTGCAAGTCGATCGCCGCCAGGGGCGAGTCATCGGCGACATTGAAGGACACGGCCATGTCGGGCCCGTCTCCGCCGTACGTCACTCCTGAGATGACCGGTGCCGTCGTGTCGAGGCGGAACTTGTGGGGAGATCGACTGCTCGGCGCGCGACGGGCCGTCGTTGGACGCGGCGATCCGCAGCGTGTACGTGCCGTCGGGCATGTGCGAGAACTTCTCCGCGTTCGCGTCGAAGACCGTGGACTCGTGGTAGGCCTCGACCCAGGTGTTCTCCTCGGTGCTCGTCTGGTAGAGGGACTTCCAGTTCCGATGGTTGGTCACCGAGAATACCGTCTCCCCGGCCTCGTTCGTGTAGGTGCTGGTCAGCGAGTGGACGCTGCGCAGCGTGCCCGTGCGGGGTTCGAGGATCGTCAGGGCGCCGAGGCCGTGGACCTGGAGATCACGTAGCGCTGCGGGTTGGGCTTGCCGGTGCGCTCGTACCGCCTTGACGAGGGGTTGTAGCCGAGGGAGTCGCCGGTCTGCCGTTGACGATGGCCGAGGCCCGGGTGTGTGCGCCGCCGTCCGAGGCGAGGGCGTCGAAGATGGGGACCTTGCCCCAGTCGCCGTAGAAGCCCAGGTAGGGCACGGCGAGGTCGGGCTGGGACGCGGTCTTCGACGCGAAGCGCACGAAACCGTCGAGGAACGTACCGTTGGGCGCATTGTCCGCGACGTAGGAGGCGAACTCGCTGCCGGGCGTGATGTCGATACCGACGGTGGCCTCGCCGCTCGCGGGGACCGTCACCGTCGCACCCTCGGCGGACGCGGATGCGGCGCCCGAGTACGCGATCTCCACGCCACGGCCTCGCCAATCAGAGGAGTGCTGCGTGAAGAATCCGCCGTCCACGATCTCGGAGAGGGCCTGCGAGCTCAGCTCGTAGGTGGCCGGAACACCCGAGAGGTTATGCAGCGTGACGTCGAAGTGCCACCCTTCGTGCCGTCCCCCAGGTCCGCCTTGGGTCCGGGACTGCTCGGGGGCGCCGACCACGGTCGGGTACACGGACGAAGTCGTCGCAGCCAGGGCGTCGACGAGGCCCGCGCCCTGCTTACGCGGCGAGTACAACGCGCCCGTCGTCTGAGCCGCATCCGTCAGCGGACGGGCAGTGCCCATGATGAGGTTCTGGACGACGTCAGCCTTCTGACGCGCACTCATCGAGGCGAAGAGCGGGTCGGACTGGACGCGCTGCAAGACGATCGTGCTGACGCCCGCCATCTGAGGCGTGGCCATCGACGTACCCGAGGACTGCTCGTACGCACCGTCCGGTATCGACGAGAAAAACCTCGCCACCGGGCGCCGCGATCTCGGGCTTGAGGCGCAGGTCCGGGGACACGCCCCACGCGGAGAATTCCGACGCCTCGTACACGGTGGACTGCGGCAGGACCTGACCCTCGGCGATCGAGAGCGTGTGCTCGGGGGCGTCCAGCATGGCCTGGCCATCGGCCTGAGAGATGAACGCCGCGGGCATGTCCTGCGTCGTCAGATTCATGGCGATGAGCGATCCGACCGACACGTTGTTGTAGACGACGATTCCGGCGGGCTTGAGGTCGTAGAGGTTCTCGACCTTCTTCTGGTGAGGTCATGTTGCCGCGGGAGACGAGCGCAATCTTGCCGGCGAGGCCGTCCGGGTACTTCGCCTTGAGGGCGGCCACGTCCTCTTCGGAGGCGAACCCGGCGTCCACGTACTCGTAGGTGCCGGCGGGCAGGTCGGAGAAGAAGGCGACCTTCTCACCGTTCAGGCCGCGAGCGCGCTGGTATCCAATGTCTTTCCCATTGACGGTGAAGGCGTTGCGCATCAGGGCGTTTTCGACCGAGGCGACGGCAACCACCGAGGAGTAGGTCGCCGGCTCGTCCATAACCGAGGAGTCGGGGTCCGAGGCGTAGGGCAGGCCCTTGCCGGAGTTGTTGCCGTACCCGGTGGAGAAGGCATTGCCCGAGGCCGCGTTGACGGTGATGCCCGCTTCCTGCAGCTTCTTGTACACGGTCGCGTACACCGTGTCGGCCTCGCCATCCATGCCGGCCGTCCAGCCGAGCGACAGGTTAATGACGTCGGGATGCAGGACGAGCATGTCGTCGAGGGAGGGCAAGCAGCGCCGAGTCCAGCAGCGCGTCGTCCTCGCTGCGCGTCACCTTCGCGACGATCACCTGGGTGTTCGGAGCGGTGCCGACGATCTTGTCGGCGTTACCTGCGGCGATGCCGGCGACATGCGTCCCGTGGGAACCGTACGGGGTCTTCGCCGGCGACGCGTCGTTGTCGCCGTCCGCGTAGTCGTAGGCGAGGGAACTTCTGCGAGACGTAGACGCCGGACTTGCCCTCACCCAGCTGCGAGGGTCATCGCGGCGACCTTCTGCAGGGTGAGCAGGGGCGTTCCCGCAAGTTCGCCAGTAAAAGCCGGATGCGTCATGTCGACGCCCGTGTCGATGACGGCGATGACCTTTCCTTCGCCCTTCTGAGCGACCTGGTCGATGTGCATCATGAGATGGGCGCTCAGGTTGGCGGGGTCCTGCCCGCCGGTCTGCGAGGACTCGATGCCACCCTCGGCATCGGGCGTGGCCACATCACTGACGCGACCCTCGCGCTCAAGGAACGCGGCGCGTACGCCCGGGGCACGGCGGATTGCATCGAGCGCACCGACAGGGTGCCTTGAGGGCGAAGCCCGACATGACGTTGCCGTACTCGTGCTCCACCTGGGCCTGCGTTCCCGGGTAGAGGGGCGGACACGGCCTCGTTGATCTCACTGATCGCACCCTCACGGGACGCGCCATCCTCGAGCTGGACGATGACGCCGACGACGCGCGCCGGGTCCGCCTCCGCGTCGTTCGAGGAGGGCGCGGACTGTCCGCTCTTCGAGGTCAGCGCCGTGTCGATGTCGCCCACGGGCAGGGAGGTTGCTGCGCCATCGTGCGTTCGGTGGGTCCCAGGGACAGGGGCGAGGCCAGGGTGGCCGGCCCAGTCACCGCGAGCGCGCACGCGCCGACGAAGGCGAGGAGGGCAGCCGGTTTTCTTCGTTGACATAAGCCTTCTCCGATATGTTGGGGGACGGAGTGCCAGTGGCACCCGGTACGTCGGCGTACCAGCCGTCTCCTCACAACATACCTCATGTGCCCTACCTGACAATCACCATCTTGCTTACCGATATGTGAAGCGCAGCTGAAGCGTCTAACACGACCGGGCCCGGGAGCGCGCTACTGCGTTCCCGGACCCGGCGTATTGCCTGGCGGTAGGCGGATATCAGATCACGGCATCCACATACCCGAGGCGTCGAAGGTGTACATACGGCCGTTGATCATCTGCGTGCCGGTCACCATGGCCCTGAGGGAGACAGGTAATACCAGGCGCCACCCAGGTTGAGCCAGCCGGTGGCCATCGCGCCCGAGCCGTGCAGGTAGTACCAGACACCGTCGACCATGACCCAGCCGGTACGCATGGCACCGTCCGAGCCGAGGTAGTACCAGGAGCCACCGATCATCTGCCAACCGCTGAGCATCGCGCCCGAGCCATGCAGGTAGAACCACGTGCCGCCCAGGTTGATCCAGCCAGTAGCCATCGCACCGGAGCCGTGCAGGTAGTACCAGGTGCCGTCGACCATGACCCAGCCGGTACGCATCAGGCCGTTATCACCCAGGTAGTACCAGGAGCCGCGGACCATCTGCCAGCCGGTGAGCTGAGCGCCGGAGGCGTCGTGGTAGTACCAGGCTCCGCCGTCCATGACCCAGCCGGTGCGCATGTAGCCGTGTCCATCGAAGCGGTAGGTGTGTCCGTCGATCATCATGGAGGTGTTCGTCGGGTACGTGCCGTCAGCGTTGCGGTACCACCAGCCGACCGAGTCCATCATCCAGGCGCCCATCGGGGCGGGAGCGGGCTGAGGGTCCGGAGCAGGCTGCGGATCAGGTGCAGGCTGCGGATCGGGAGCAGGCTGCGGGTCGGGTGCAGGCTGCGGATCCGGCGCGGGCTGGGGGTCAACCGTCGGAGCAGGCTCAGGCTCCGGCTGAGGCTGGGGGTCAACCGTCGGAGCAGGCTCAGGCTCCGGCTGCGGAGCAGGCTCGACCCACGGAGCAGGTGCCTTCGCGTCCTGCTTCACGGACTTCACAACGGCGATTGTCGTCGTCGTTGCCGCAGTTCCATCGGGCAGGGGTGGCGGTCAGGGTTCACCTGATCCCAATCAACAACATTGCCGCCGGTGATGGTCGCACTCTTGCCGTCCTCGGCCACCTTCAGGATGACCGCGCCGTCATACTCCAGGCTCCAGGTCAGGGTGGCGTCCTTGAACTTCTTGGGAAGCAACGGCTTGAGGGTAACAGTCTCACCCTCCTCCATGTCCACGCGGAGGTGATTGAGCGCAATCTCGTCCTTACCCAGCTCGCTGACACAGACCTGGACGCTGGCCATCACGGGGTCGAAGACCATCGGATCCATGTAGTCGGCGACAGCCCTAACATCCGAGCAGCCTTCCTTCTGGGCAGTCACGAGGCCTGACTTCTCATCAACGTTGAGGACGTCAATGTCGTCGCCGGACCAATTGACCTTCGTCATGTTGGCATTTTCCGGCATGTGCGTGACGCCAATGTTGGTCTGCTGGCCAACGTACAGATCGAGTTTTCCTGACTCGATACCGAAGTCGAGGGACGTCAACGCAACGGGTTCGATAACGACGTCGGCGCGCTTGGACGGCATGCCGTCACTGCCCCACGCGACGAGCTTAACCGTCGCGAGGGGCGCCTCGGTGTGGCCGGCCTTGGACCAGGCTGCCTGGATATCGGAAAACTTGATGGTGAACGTGTAGTGGTGGATGCCGTCAGCGGTGACGTTGCCGGGGAAGTCGACGACGCGACGATAGAAGATCGCATCGGACGCCGGATCGCGCAGGTCGATGCTGGACGGGCCGGGATTGTCGACGACGGAGAAGGTGACCTGACCACCAATACCTTCACTGGTGGTGGCGAGGTCGGAGATCACCGGACCATCCGCATCGGGCGCGGGGGTTTGCTGCCAGGGCGGGAGCGCCGAAGGCGACGCCGGACGCTGCCATCGCGCCGGTCGCCAGGGGCTGCTATCCACGCCCTGTGAAATGTGTATGACATGCTCACTCCAATGTTGATTCAGGCGAGCTATACCGCGCGGTTAGGTTATGTGCTCGCAATTCGCACGATACTGCGAAACCAGATACCTAGCAATGCTTTACTGACTTACCATTCAGTAGCTACAAGGCATGGCGAGGTGAAATAAAGGAAACTCTCAACCCTCTTGTCAGCAGGATTTCAACACATTCACTGACCAATGAACATATGTTCCGTGACAAAAAGCACACATGTTCACCGATAACCCTCTTAAAAGACTGAAATTCTGGATGGTACAGAATTCATTTGACACGGTAAATACCGTAGCGAACTAACACGAACAGATACACGGCAGACCCGCGACCTCGACAAACATGTCATGGCACTCCGCGGGCGCCCTACTGACGGTCCGACAGCTCCAGGTTCGCCCGCACGACGATGCCGATACGCTCCACCATCTCCTCGTCGACCCACTCACCATCCAGGGCTGCCAAGCGCGGGTGGGTCGGGGCCTCGTCGAAGAAGAGATCGAAGCCGAGGATCGCCCGCCACAGGGGATCAGCTCCTCGTTGTAGGTGTGGCCGTGGCCGCCGGGAGCGGTCCCCGCAACGGGCAGGTCGGCGAGCACCTGAATGAAGGTGACGAAACGCGTGAATTCAACGAAGGGAGACACGTCGCGGCCCGCCCGCTCACGCAGCCAATCGGGCTGCATCCAGAGCATCTTCCGGTTCCACCACACGACCGGATCGGAGGCGTGCTGGGCGTAGACGAAGCGCGGGAAGCCCCACGGCCCCAGCTCGCGCCCGTACAGGTCGGTGCGCAGGTCGGATGGCTCGTTCACGAAGCGCACGCGCCGACCGTTGTAGACGACGGGGGCGACCTCGGGGCTTCCTTGTGGCGGGCTGCCGTCAGCTCAGCGTGCATCGGCGTGAAGGCGGGGGTCCCCACCCACAGGGCCCCATCCACCTGGGAGAGCGCCTCCTCGACCGAGGAGAAAACCGACTGCGAGGCGAAAGCCCCCAGGGATTCACCGCAGACGAAGAGCGCGGGTCGGTCGGCCTCGTCCATCGTGTCAAGCTCGGCCCGCACCGCTCGGAAGAGCACGGTACGAGGCCTCCTGCGCCGGCTCGAGGCCGGTCAGCCAGTTGAGGGCCGAGGGCACGTAGGAGTACTGGAGCGAGGCGGTGGCACAGTTGCCGCGCGTCAGGAACTCAAGGGGCTGGACCTGCCACTCGTCGACCCAGCCGGAGCCGGTCGACGCGGCGATGAGGATGACGGCTCGATCGAAGGCGCCCGTGCGGCGCAGCTCGGCGACCACCGTCGCCGCGGCCTGATCGATGCCCACCCCACCCGTGGGCATACCGGAGTAGACGCGGATCGGCTCCATGGCCTCACCACCGGTGACCTGGGCGATGTCCAGGCGCGAGGCCGCGCCCCAGGAAGACGCGCCCCTGACCGCCGACGGATTCCCAAGTGACGGGCGAGGCCGGGGATGCGGAGCGCTCGGGCACGAACGGCTTGTAGATGCCGCGCGCGGTACGCGTGTTCATCTGCTCGGCGTGGTGGCGGAAGAAGCCGATCCCACCGCGCAGGATCACGTTGGAGGTCAGGAAGAAGACAATGGTGGCCAGGATCGCGACGCCCACGACGATCGCCGCCGGGCGCGGCATGTAGCCGCCGAGCACCCCGATCAGCATGCGTCCCACGCGGTTCAACGCCCCGACGATCAGGATGAGACACCAGGCGATGACGACCGTGCCGGTAGTCCCCAGGAGGTACTCGCCGAAGGTCTCCCCCGGCATGTTCACGAGCCTGGCGGCGACGCGGGCCCGTCGGTAGGACTGGATGACCGCGTAGAGCCACCAGATCGCGAAGAGGGGCGGCGATGCTGACGCGGAAGCCGATCTCGACGGGCTCGGATGCGCGGATCGTCAGGCCTGTCATGGCGATGACGCGGGCACCCACGTTCTGGACGACCACGCCGGCGACGTACCCGCAGGACACGAGGGACACCCGAAGCGACCGCGTGCCACGCCCACGAGCGCGCCATCAGCGAAGGCGCCACACTCACCGCGTACATGGCGAGGGCGGCGATCACTCCCAGAAACGACACAGCCATGGCACCCATTGTGCCAGGCGCGCCGCCCCATTCAGGAGTGGCACGAGGCACGGACTCCCCCGCACCGAGGGCTGACACGCGGCCCCTTCCTGCACCTCGCCCGTCACGCTCACGCACCCCCGCGAGCATACGGTTTCGCTCACCGGCAACAATCGGATACCGTGGGCATATCACCACCGACGTCATCACCAACGAAGACGGTTCAGACACTGGCGCCACGGACCCCCAACGCGCCCTGCACAAGCCAGGAAGACCAATGACTGACAACCATGCCGAACATATGCGCGGACTCCTCGAGCTCCTCAACAAGCTGCCCCCCAGGCCGCAGATCACCTTCCGCGGCTACGTCGATCGCACGGTGGACCGCATGCGGGTCGTCGGCTCGCCGGCGCTCACGTCGACGTCGCACAGCCTCGAGATCGCGACGAACAACCTGGCACGGCCGGAGGTCGCCATCGTCGTCGGCACCAACGGGCGCGATCTCACCCCGATCCTGGCGGCGGCTCCCGGCTTCAACAACCAGGAGGTCACCTACCTCCCGAACTCCTACTTCCTCCAGCACGTCGCCCACGAGTACAACGGCGTGACGATCCAGGTCTACGAGGAGATCGTTCTGAACAGCGACTCCGCTGGATTCACGATCGCTCATCGGCTGCTGTCCTGGGATCCGGTCCTGGCCGTCCTCGACCCCGCTCTGCGTGCCGCGCGGGAGCGCCCGCTCCCCCATGCCTGAGGGATCCTCGGACCGGTTCCTGGAGCCCATTCGCTGACGTTCCACGCGCGCGGCTCGCTCACCTGTCACAGGTGGGTGAGCCACACGAGCGTCGCGTACGGGATCGCGACCTGCTCCCCGGGCGCATACCCGAGGTGGTCGTAGAGGTACCAGCGCAGGTTTTCCTGCATGCGGGCTCGGCCCTCCTCGGAGGAACGGATGTACGAGGAGCGCGTCGTGCCCAGGGTGAGGATCTGCTCGGGGGTCATGCGGTCCTCCCAGGCGATCTGGGTGAGGGTCATCGGCGCGAAGCCGCCGCCCGGCGTGGGCGGGTTGTCGGGTCGGTGCACGTCTCCCGAGCGCATGATGCGCGTGAGGCGATGCACCCACGGGATCGACACGGCCATCTGGTTCCACACGATCCCAAGCGCGCCGCCGGGCGCCAGGATTCGGGCGGCCTCAACGCCCGCACGCTCCGGATCCATCCAATGCCACGACTGCGCAAACACGACGATGTCATACACGTCGTTCGGCAACCCCTGTGTCTTCCGCGACGCCGCCGTGCCACGTCACACCTTCGATCGACGAGGCCTGGGCGCGCATCGCCTCGGAGGGTTCGACCGCGTCGACGAGGAGACCGCCGCGAGCCAGGAGCTCGCTCATCTTGCCGGTGCCCGCACCGATGTCGGCGGCGCGCAGCGGTCCACCCTGCCCCGATGCGTCGGCACCTCTCGCGCGCCGCGCGGCGTCGATCAACGCGGCCACGGCCTCGTCCGGGTAGGCGGGGCGCACGGAGTCGTAGGCGCCTCCCTCACCGACGAAGGGATTGACCTCGAGCGAGGGCGGACACAGTGTTCGATAACGTCGTGGAATCCCGGGCAGTGGAGCCAACAACGGCCTCGTTGTCGGAAGCGCTCACAGGAGCGAGCTCCCAGTCGACACACGTTGTCGATGTAGTGGACGTACCACGGCTGGCCGCGCCACTCCTCGTAAGTGAGCTCGCGAGACTTCTCGCGCGTGCGGTCGTCGTTGCCGTGCAGCATCTCGACCAGGCGCGAGCTGTCGGCGACCAGCACGATCTCGTAGTTGAGGCCGAAGGAGCGCACGTCCATGTTGGAGGAGCCGATGATGCACAGGCTCCCGTCGACGATCATGTACTTCGAGTGGAGCATCCGCGGCTTGTGGTACAGGTGGATGCGCACGCCCGCCTTCAGGAGCGGCCCGTAGTAGGAGCGCTGCGCGTGGCCGACCAGGAACTGGTCGAACTGCTCGGAGACGAAGAGCTCGACCTCGACACCCGACAGCGCAGCGTTCGTCAGCGCAGTCATGAGGGCCTCGTCCGGGATGAAGTACGGGCTCGTGATCGACACGTGCGTGCGCGCCGAGGAGATCATGTGGACGAACGCGCGCAGGTTCGGCTCGCCCTTGAACGCCGGACCCGACGGGATAATCTGCATCGCCGAGATCTGCGTGTCCTCACGGTCCGCTGCCAGCTGCGCGGCGGGCGGGGTGAGGACCTCGGGCGTGAGGACCTCCTTGCACGCGTAGTACCAGTCGACGGCGAAGACCGCCTGGATCTGCGCGACGATGGGGCCGGTGACGGACACGCTCGTGTCGTCGTAGAGCATACCGGCCTTCGCGTACGAGGGGGTGTCATAGTCGGGGGCCACGAGGTTGTGGGAGCCGACGTAGGCCTCGCGACCATCGACGACGAGGATCTTGCGGTGGTTCCGCAGGTCCGGCCGGCGGATCTGCCCGCGCAGCGGCGCGAAGGGCAGCATCTCGTGCCACTCGATGCCCATGGCGTTCAGGCGGCGGCGGAAGTCCTTGTGGCCCGGGATTGTGCGCATGCCGTGGTGGTCGACGAGCAGGCGGACGGTGACACCGCGGGCGACCGCGCGCTCAAGGGCCTCGTAGAAGGGGGCCGTGTACTCATCCCAGGACGTCTGGTAGTACAGGGGCGTTCACGTGGTGGGTCGCCGTGTCGATGCTCGCAGCCATCGCACGGAAGGTCTCAGCCGTGTCGTTGTAGAGGCGACCGACCTGTCCCACCGAGGCCGGGAAGCCGCTGAGGGTCCCGGATAGTCGCATGATCGAGGCGGTGTCGTCGTCCGACCCTGCGGGCAGGCCGTCGGGGCCGTCCGGAACCTCGTAGTTCTCGGGATCGTGCGCGGTCGAGCCGGCCACGATAGCGTCGACCAGCTGGCGGGCCTCCGGGTCGTCGTCGAGCCGTCGGCCCATCGCCCACCACGAGCCAAAAATGAAGTACAGGGGCACACCCAGAAGGGGCCACAGGAAGATCAGCAGCAGCCACGCGGTCGACGTCGAGGCGCGGCGTTGCTTGGGCACAACACCCAGCGCGACGACGCGGATCGCGAATTCGAAAAGCCCCAAAGAGGAGCCACGCCCACAGCGGCGGTTCAGGATGTGGCGGCAGCATGCACCTATGGTAGCGAGCGCCCCAGATCCTGGTCGGCCCACCGCTGCCAATGCGGCGCATAGGTCTGCCCGTCACGCGCGAGCGCCCTGCTGCGTCGTTCGTCCTCGCCGGGGTCGGCGATCCACACGCTGAGGGTCGGCCTCGGCGTCGATGGCGCCGCAGCCCTCGATAATCGTCGGGGCGAGGGGACGCTGATCCTCGCCCCGGTTGTGCTGTTCTCCCAGTCCCAAGCCTCGTAGGAGGAGGCACGTCCTCCCCGCAGATCGGCGGCAATTCGACGCGCGATGTGGGTGCCCTCCGCGAGGCCGTCCCAGCCGGGGTACCAATCGTCAGGTGAAGCACCTGCCAGCCGTTCACGAGCCGAGCGAGTGCTGCGGCCAGCGTGGACTTGCCGGACCCGGAGTAGCCGTCGATCGTGACGACCGGGACGCCGGGGCGCGCGCCCGCCCCACCAGACGAGGGCCGTGGCCCGCTCCCCGCCAGGGCACTCAGGCGGGGGGCGAGCTCGCGGGCGGCCTCATCGGGGCCCATAGTGACGGGGACGGTGACCCGCAGGCCCACTCCCCCGCTCACGTCTTCCCAGGTCAGGCCGCTCATCGGCCCCACCAGGGCGAAGGTGCCCGCCCAGATGCTCGCGGCCAGCGCGATCGCGGGCACGGCGATGGCGACGAGCATGAGGACGGCGTCGGCGGCGCGCAGGCGCGAGGGGCGCGCCCACGTTCGCTTGCGTGCCGCGCCGAAGCCTCGGGCCTCCATGGTGGTGGCCAGCTTGCCGGAGCGACGCAGCGCGAAGACCAGCAGCGAGAAGGAGCCTCGCAGGAAGGAACGGATGCGCGAGGTCACCAACACCTCGCGCACGGCGCGCGCCCGCTCGAGGGCCTTCCAGTCAGCCGCCATCAGCGACATCATGCGCGCGCCCGCGAGTCGCCAGCACGGGGCGGGCGGGCAGGGTGCAGGATCTGCGCGAGGCCGTCGCCCATGTCGGTCGGATCGATGCGGTCGAGCAGAGCAATCGCAGGCAGGACGATCGCGCACATGCGCAGGCCGATGCCCAATGCCAGCCACATGGAGTGGTCCGAGATCGCTGCGGGTCCAAACTGCCAGTACACGGTTCCGCCCGGTGAGGCGTAGAGCAGCATGGACGCCGCGCCGAGCGGCGCGGCCAGCAGCAGCGGCGTCGCCTTCAGGAAGAAGCTGCGCGCGGACACGCCAGACAGGGGCATGAGCGCGAGCTCGAGAATGACGGCGACAGCCGCGCTCACGGGATCGATCGTAATCAGCAGGGGCGTGGTTGCGACCAGGAGGGCGAGCACACGGGCGACGGGATTCGTACGCGCGAGGAGGCCTCGGGTGCCGCGCTTCGGGCCGCAATCGTGAACGTTCCCGGCGGGGGCGGCCTCGGCCTCGTCCGTGGGATCAGCAGGGGTCGCGCCGCGCGTCCCGACCTGCCCGAGGTCGACGACGCGCTGGCCCATGGCGGCCACGAACGCGGGGTCGTGCGTGATCGACACCAGGGGTGACGCCGCGCTCGAGGGCGGCGCGCAGGAGGCGCACAAGGCCGAGCCACGTGCCGCGATCCTGGCCGAAGGTCGGCTCGTCGAGGATGAGCAGCTCAGGAGCGCTGATGAGCGCGGTCGCCACCGACAGGCGACGCTTTTCGCCGCCAGAGAGCGTCATGGGGTTGGCGCGCGCGAGTTTGGTGAGGCCCAGGGCCTCAAGGTGTTCGTCGACGAGGGGGGCGATCTCCTCGTCGGTCATGCCGGCGGCGCGCGGGCCGATTGCGAGCTCCTCGGCGACGGTGGCGGCCAGGAACTGGTATTCGGGCTCCTGGAAGACCATGGACATGCGGCCCAGGAGTTGCTTGCTGGACCACTCGTGCGGGTCGCCGGTACGTGCCGTCGGAGGTCTGGACCTCAACGGCGCCCTCCAGGGGGCGGCAGGAGGCCCGCGAGCGTCAGGGCAAAGGTCGATTTTCCAGCGCCGTTAGCGCCAACGATGCAGGTGGAGACACCGCGCTCGATCGTCAGGTCGATGCCGCTGCGCACGGGGGCGGACGCGTCGTAGCCGATCGTCAGGTCGGTGACGCGGGCAATCGGGGTGGCATCAGACGAGGCCGGGGCGACCTCGGGGGCGGGGCCGACCTCGGCGGCGACGTCGTCGCCGGGAAGCCAGATGCCGCGCTCACGCAGGGCATCGCCCTGCTGCGCCAGGACCTCGTCGAGGGGGCCATCGGCGGCGATCGCACCGTCCGCGACCACGATGACGCGATCCACGAGGGAGGCCCACACGTCGACACGGTGCTCGACGACGACGACGGTCGCGCCCGTGCGCTCGACGACCTTTTCGACGGCGGCGCGCACCTCGGCGACGCCGCTCGGGTCCAGGTTCGCGGTGGGCTCGTCCAGGGAGCAGCAGGCCCGGGCCCATCGCGAGAATCGACGCCAGGGCCAAGCGCTGCTTCTGCCCGCCCGACAGCTCCGTCGTCGAATGATCCAGGGGGACGCTCAGGCCCACGGCCTCGAGCAGAATCCTCCACGCGAGGCCAGATCTCCTCGCGCGCAACCCCAGGTTTTCCATACCGAAGGCCACGTCGTCGCCCACGCGGGCGAGGACCACCTGGGCCTCGGGGTCCTGCATGAGCAGGCCCACGCGGCCCCTCGCCTCCCGGCCGGAGCGACGCCATCCACGGTGAGCGTGCCGGTGGCCTCGCCCTCCTCGGCGCCGCCCAGCAGGCCGGCCAAGCCGCCCATAAGCGTCGACTTGCCCGACCCGGACGGGCCCAACACCAGCACGCGCTCGCCCGGCGCGATATCGAGATCAACACCCGACAGCGCGGCGTTCTTGCGCCCGGCGTGACGCCATCCCCAGCCGCGCGCGCTGCACGCGCCCTCACCGCAGCGGCACCTGGCCGTCCGGGGAGGAAGCGGGGCGGGAGGAGGCGGAGTGGGCCTCGTCCATGGAACCGAAATCAGACAAGCTCACGCGCTCCACGGCCTGAGGCGAAGCGATCCAGGGCGCCTGTCTTTGCCAGCGCGTTCGTCAGCGCCCAGGCGAGGATACCCGCCAGGACGATGCCCGACGCCATGCCGCACACGAGGTAGATCACGTTGTAGAGCACGCCCTTCGTGATGTGGCCGGAGAGAAAAGCTCGAGGACCCACTCGAACGCGAAGGACACGGCACCCGCAGCGCACACGATCGTCGCATTGAAGCGGCGGTAGGCCACCAAGGCGAAGACGACCTCCGCGCCGAGGCCCTGCGCGAGACCCGAGTAGATGGTCTCGACGGCCCACTGGGAACCCAGGGCCATGGAGACGGTGGCAGCCATCAGCTCGACGAAGAGCGCGGCGCCGGGCTTGCGGATCACGTAGCCGCCGAGCGTACCGCCCAGCAGCCAGACACCCGTCACCAGGCCACCCACCGGGGCCGATGGTCTTGAGGAACTCGTAGCCTGCGCCGCCCACCTGGTTCCAGACGACGAAAAATGAGGCCGCAAGCAACGCCCAGGACGGCGGCGGTGACGATGTCAATGACCCTCCAGCGGAGGGACGGAGCAGTGGATGCCATGCGAAAATACTCCCTTCGTGTTGCACGGCGGCCACGAGGGAAGAGCCTTCCTACGCCGGTATGATCCGGATCAGGTTCTACGGTCGGGGGTGGTCCCCTCTCAGCTCGCTTCGAGCTCCCGTGGCACTCTGGTGAGCATAGTCACTTGGTATTCATTCCGCTACTCATGCAGATGAGGACCGGTATGCGGGCCCTCTCCCGTGCCCCCGTCGCCGAGGACGCCCCGCGACGCGCGACGCAGCAGGAAATGGCGGTTCGCGAAGGCCGCACCCACGATGAACGCGATCCAAATCAGCGAATAGACGAGGCCGGGGCGAGTATCGTCCCACATCGCCAGGATGACACCCATGCAGCCCATGAACGCCAGGACGATCCAGGCGCTGATCGCGCCGCCAGGGGCCTTGAACGTCGAGGCCGCATGCAGCTGGGGGCGCTTGCGCAGGTAGACCAGGTAGGACACGACGATGACAACCCACACGCCCATGAACAGCGTCGCCGACACGGAGGTCACCAGCGTGAAGGCCTCGGAAATCGAGCCGCCCATCCCCATGATGACGATGCCCGACAGGAGGCACACGCAGGACAGGAACAGGGCGTTGAGGGGCACGTGGTGACTGGACAGTCGGGCGAAGATGCCGGGCGCCTGCTCCTGGCGGGCCAGGCCGTAGAGCATGCGCGACGTCGAGTAGATACCCGAGTTCGCGCTCGACGCGGCCGAGGAGAGGACCACCAGGTTGACGATCGTGGCCGCGGCGCCCAGCCCGGTCAGCGAGAACATCGTGACGAAGGGGGACTTCTCGGGGCTCACCTGATCCCAGGGGTCACCATCATGATGGCCGCGAGCGCAGCCACGTAGAAGAGCATGATGCGAACGGGGATGGAGTTGACGGCCTTGGGCAGGGTGTTGTCCGGGTCGTCGGTTTCGGCGACTGTCGTGCCGACCATCTCGATGCCAATGAAGGCGAAGAGGGCGATCTGGAAGCCGCCGAGGAAGCCGGTGAATCCGGTCGGGAAAGAAGCCGCCATGGCTCCACAGGTTCGAGACGGCAGCCGCGGTTCCCTCCTCGTCAACCGTGCCCATGGCGACCATGCCGAAACCGACGATGACCAGGGCAATGATCGCGACAATCTTGACGAGCGCGAACCAGAACTCCGTCTCGCCGAAGGCCTTGACCGTCATGGCGTTGAGGGCGAAGAGCAGCAGCGTCGTCGCACCGATGGGGATCCACGCGGGCAGGTCCGGCCACCAGAAGTGCGTGTAGCCGGTGATCGCGATCATGTCGGCGACGCCGGTGACCACCAGCACGCCCAGTAGGTCCACCCCGTCACAAAGCCGGCCCAGGGGCCGATGAGGTCTCGGGCGATGTCCGCGAAGGTCGCGTACTTGTGGTCGGAGAGCAGCAGCTCGCCGAGGGTGCGCATGAACAGGAACAGGACCGCGCCGATGATCATGTAGACCAGCAGAATCGAGGGGCCCGCGACGGAGATCGTCTTACCCGATCCCATGAACAGACCCGTACCGATCGCACCACCGATGGCGATCAGCTGGATGTGGCGATTTTTCAGCATGCGCTGAAGCTTTTCGCCACCCTGCTGGGGCTCACCGTGTTCGACGTTCTCAACTGTCATCGTTGTTCCTTCCGCCTGCTCCCAGCCCGGGGGCTTTTTGCGCGGCCTTTGCGCGCCTGCGTGACGCGCTTGACTATCCAACGCTACCGCACAGGTACGCGCATGACCGAATCCAGAGCTACGCATGGCAGATGCGGTGCATTCAGGTTAGGTTTGCCTTATGACGCAGAATTCGACGCCTTCGACGGGCGAGACCGCCACCCCCTCAACGGCCAAGGCCTCGTACCCCCTGATCTCCGTGGCCACCGTTCCCACCGAGCGGGCCGCGCGCTACGGCAAGCAGCTTGTGAGCCACATGGGCCACAAGATCACGGGCTCGTGGGACGAGGAGGCGGGCAACGGATACCTGCTGTTCGACCGCGAGGGTCCGGTCCTGGGGCGCTTTCGACGTGATCGCGTCGGCGTCTGATCTGCGGCTCGAGCTGCGCACGGAGCCCGAGCGCGCCGATCGCCTCGAATTCATCGTCGGCATCCACCTGGCGCGCTTCGGCGCGCGCGACAGCCTCGCCATTTCGTGGGAGCGCACCGACGGCAGCGAAGGTTCCACGCAGGGCCCCCTCACTCCCGAAGAGGTCGAGGCGCACGCCCGCGCCAAGAAGGCGGCACGCGAGGCGGCGGCGCAAGAGGCGGCGCGAGAGGCGGCGGCGCAAGAGGCGGCGCGAGAGGCGGCGGTGCGAGAGGCCGGGCACGCGGAATAGTCGCGGCGCGGCAACCCTCATCAATTCCGCACGTAATTCCCTGACGGACGGACGCGTTAGCGTCTCAAAAACCGCAGAATTCCAACGTTCTGACTTAAAATATTGAAACAGTCGCAGGGGAATTACGTGCGAAATTTCGGAGCGTTGACGCCCGCTCCCGGCAGATGTCGATGCAGTTCCCCCCACCATTCGGCACCGGGAGGCATTGCACTACTTTCGTCAGCATTGCACTACTTTAGCAGGGCATTGCACTAGCTACTATCCAGTGCAATGCTCCCCCATCTAGTGCATTGCTCCGTCAACTAGTGCAACGCTTCGGAGTCACAAGCTCCACCATGGTTCGCACAGCAACTCCCACACTGGGCATTACACCTCTTACGGGACGGTGCACCTCTTACGGGACGCTGCACCCGATCAGATCGGGTGTACTGCCTACGGATCGGGTGCAGCACCCACGCACACAAGCACAACCGTGGCGAACGCCCCGCCACCGTCCACCAATTCCGCACGTAATTCCCTGGCGACCGGACTTTGTAGCACCCCAAAAACCCCAGAATTCCAACGTTCTGACTTAAAAAGCTAAAGCATCTACAGGGGAATTACGTGCGAAATGTGGGGGACACACCCGGCCAGGCACTCAGCTCACCACCCGTGAACCGCACCACAGCAAACCCCCACAGCCACGAGGCTGCGGGGGTTGTCATTCAGCTCTTGCGCGCCGCATCGAGACGCGCCGCCAACAGCAGATGCCGGAGCACAGACGCTCAGCGGCCCTCGAGGTAGTTCTTCGCGGCCAGCAGGACCTGCTCCCACATGCCGATCGCGTCGTCGTACGCCTGGCGGGCCTCGGCCTCGTCGTCGGAGACCGACGCCAGACCCGACTCCTCCACGTGGATGGCGACGCCGCCGCGCTCCTCGGACAGGGAGACCTCGACGCGGGTCGCATACTCGTCCGGCAGCTCGTCGTCGGCGAGCGGGTACCAGCGGAAGGCGACGACATCCATCGGATCCTCGTCGGCCTTTTCGATCAGCCAGTCGCCGGCGTCCGGGTCGCTCACGCGGTAGATGCCGTCATCCCCGAGCGTCACCTCGTGGTCACCCAGCGGGCCGTCGTTGACCCACCAGCCCGGCTCCGACACGAGCGCCCACGCGGCCTCAATGTCGCAGTCCACGACCACGTCGGTCTCGACGCGATCCAGGTCGTCCTCAACGTCGGCGTCAGAAGTCATGTCAAAGAAGCTCATACACCAACGGTACCGGGTCGGGCGCTCCCAGGCACGCGAATGGACACCCGAACCGGCACCCGTCTCCGCAGCGCATACGACGAGGGCCGATGGCCCAGTCCGCGGGGAAGCGAGAGTCAGCCACGGCCTCGTCGTGTCAAAGAGCCTCAGGCGAGACGCGTGATGCGGTAGCGCCAATCCACGGGGCCGACCTCGAGGGTCTCCACGCGGTAGTGCTGCTCGGAGTCCTGCAGGTGCGCGAACAGCGGCTCGGGCTGGTGGGGCGCGCAGATCTGGATGTTCTCGCCGACGGGCAGGTTATCGACCGCGGCGAAGAGGACCGCGTGGCGCACGACGCGGGGAATCGAGTGGATGACCAGCTCGTCCGCGCCCGGGCGGTGAATGACGCCGGCGCCGCCAGCGTGGACGTTGCCCGCCGAGGGGGCACCGTCGCCGCAGCCGCAGCCACCGGCCGTGGAGGCGATGGGCTCGGCGGCCATCTCGTGGGGGACGCTCGGCGGGGCGCCGTCACCGCAGCCGCAACCACCCTGCTCGGGGAGCCTGCTCGGCGGGGGCCTCGGCAGCCTCAGCGCCGTGGCCGTGTCCGCCGCAGCCGCAGCCGCCCTGCTCGGGGGCCTGCTCGACGGTGGCCTGCTCGGCGCGCGCCTTCTTACCTTCGCCACCACAGCCGCAACCGCAGCCGCCATCCTCGGAAGGGACGGTGTTGGCGTCGACCAGCTTGAACATCTGACGGTCAGTCATGTCTTTTCCTTATCCTTCGGCCCGACGGGCCATTTCAGCGAACCTTACCCAGTGTAGGCATGCCTCAGCCGCGCACGCGCGTTCACTTAATGAGGAACTCGGCCTCGACCTCGACGCTGACGTTGAGGGGCAGCGCGGCGACGCCCACGGCGCTGCGTGCGTGCTGGCTGCCGAAGATCTCGCCGAACAGCTCGGAGGCGCCGTTGATCACGCCGGCCTGGCCGTAGAAGTCGGGGCGCGAGGACACGAAGCCCACGACCTTCACGACGCCCGCGAGGTTGTCGATGCCGCCCGCTGCGCGGCGGCTGCGGCCAGGGCGTTGAGGGCGCACACGCGCGCCGCGTCCTTGGCGTCCTCGGGGTCCGCGCCGTCCTCGCCGACCGCGCCGATGCACACGGGCTCGCCGTTCACGACGGGGATCTGGCCGGAGGTGCGCACGACGCCACGGTCGATGACGGCCGGCACGTAGGCGGCGACGGGCGTGGCGACGGCGGGTAGTTCGAGGCCGAGCTCGGCGAGCTTCTCGGAGGGGAGCATGAGGGGTCCTTTCGTTGTGATCGACGAGGCCGGGGCCTCGTCCTCTGGTTCCAGTTTAGTTGCGCTGATCCCGGGGGTGGCGAGTGACGGCGTGACCGTGAGATTCCGGCCGAGGCCTCGTCGATGAAGAGGCAGCGCAGGTATAAGCGTGCGCCCGCGTGTCGACAATCACGCGGGGCGCACTATTCAGGAAAGCATCAGCCCTGGGGGGCGGTAGGGGCTGACCGCCCTGACCGGACCGCCCGCCGGGGGCTGACCGCCAGCCGGCGGCTGGCCACCCTGTCCCATGCCTCCGGTCGGGGGCTGTCCGCCCATCCCCATGCCGCCCATCCCCATGCCGCCCTGACCGGCGGTCGCCTCTGTGGCAGTGCCGTCGACGCTCACCGTGTAGGTCGAGCCGTTGGTCATGCCGGAGGTCGAGTAGATGACGTTACCGAAGGCCTTGGGCGAGGTGTAGGTGCCCAGGACGGAACCGGAGGAGTCGGTGATCGTCACCGTGGACCCGGCGGAGCCGGTCGCGGACGCGGAGACCCAGCCCTGGCCGTCGGTCGTGGTCGGCGTCTCCACCATCTCGTTGGTAGCGAAGGCGATGACCGTGCCACCCGTGATGCTCATGGTGCCGTTGCTGTCCAAGGCTCGGTTCGCGCCGGACGCCGGGCCGTAGACGGTCGTCGTGCCTCCGCTGATGGTCAGCGAGCCGTTGGAGTCGAGGCCGTCGCCATTCGCGTTGACGGTCACGGTTCCGCCGGTGATGGTGAGCTGCTCGCCGGTGTCTTCCATCGAGCCGCCGCCGTCAGCCATGCCACCGGGGCCCATCTGCTGGGTGGTGGTGTCGGTGGTGGTCGTATCGGAGCTGGACTCCGCGGTGGCGGCCAGGCCGGCCTCGACAGTGATCGAGCCCGAGGCGTTGATGCCGTCATCGCTCGAGGTCAGGTCGACGGTGCCGTCGGAGATTGTGATGAGGCCGCCCTCGAGGGCCTCGTTCGACTGCGTGACGGTCACGTTCGCGCCGTCCAGGACGGCCGCGACCTCGGTGTGCACGCCATCGTCGCCGGAGGCGGCGGTGATCGTGCCGGAGCTCAGGCGCAGCGCGCCGTTGGAGTGGATGGCGTCATCCCCGGCGTCGATGGTGGTCGTGCCGCCGTCGACGATGATGTAGGTCTGCGCCTTGATGCCCTTGGCCGAGCCCGTGGAGGGCTTGCCGGTAGGCGCCGCCACCCGAGGTGATCGACAGGGGTGCCGCCGGTGACGATCGCGTCGGTGTACGCGTCGATGCCGTCGCCGCCCGAGGTCAGGGTGACGGTGCCGTCCACGATGGACACGTAGCCCTTGGTGTCGTCGTTGTCCTGGTCGGACTTGAGGGCGTCGCCGCCGGAGGTCACGGTGACGGTGCCGCCGGCAACAGTCAGGGAGTCCTTGCCCCGCAGGCCATCATCCGAGGCGGTCGCGTTGATCGTGCCGCTCAGGACGTACAGGTCGTCCTGAGGTGATCGCGTCCGAGGCGCCGGAGGTCACGTTGAGCGTGCCCGAGCCGGTGACCGTCAGGGTCCATGTCGGCGTAGATCGCGGCGTTCGCATCCTCGGTGCCAGTGTAGGTGCCGTCGGTGATCGTCGAGGTGCCCTCGAGGGACAGGACGAGGTCGTCACCGCTGGTCGCCTCAATCGCGGCGCCCGTCGATGAGGTGATGGTCGCGTTGTCGAGAATCAGGACAACCTGGTCCTCAGTTCCTGCGGCACGACGACCTTTCCGGTGAAGGAGCCGCTGAGCTTGTAGACGCCGGCCTGGAGATGGTCAGCACGCCGTCGCTCACGCTCACGGCGTCGGACGAGAGGTCGCGGTCGTGCCGCTGAGCGTCACGTCGACGGCGTCCGAGGCCTTCCAGTCGCTGTCCTTCACGTAGGAGGCCTTCGCGTTCGAGGCCAGGGCGTCGACCGCGGTGGGCGGCGCGGTCGTGTCGCCGTTGGTTCCGGCAGCCGCGACGGTCGCGGTGGCCGTGGTGGAGCCGGAACCGGAGGAGGTCACACCCGCGGGCTGCAGGCTCCCAGCGCGAGGGGTTCCGACGAGGGCGATCGCGCCGATCATCCGGGCGGGGGTCGCAGATCTTCTTCAGGGGCTTTCATTGATTCGTCTCTTTCGTGCAGTTAAAAGCTATGTTTCTTATGCTCCAGCGCTTTGCGTTTCGTGTGCGTTCGAAAACCGCGGGCGCCGGTGTTAGGTCTGTCAGGCCGCCATCGCGAAGGGCGCGTCGTGCGTAAGCTCGGGGACCTCCACGTATTCGTGAAAGTAGCGGTCCAGCGTGCGGTGCCACTTGTTCGCGGGCAGGGTGGTGCATGGCGGCCATCGCGGTCCCGTGCTTGGAGATCTTCACGGGTCGCACGCCGCCCTCCCACAGGAGGTGGTCGACGATCGAAGGGGTCGCGCCCGACTTCGTTTCGATGATGACCAGGTCGGGGCGAGCAACCTCGGTGCCGTCCGTGCGCAGCGAGCGCCACTTCAAGTCGGTGTCCACCGTCGCGCGTCCCACGCCGCCAGGCAGGAGCAGGGTGTTGCGCTCGTAGGATCCAGCGAGCACCGGCTCGAGGGCAGGCACCAGATGGCCGTATCCCGTCTTCTCAACCTTGCCGGCCACCCACGTGCGGCGCTCACCCGCGAGAGGGGCCCCGGCCTCGTCCCAAGAGATCGGCATACGCTTCTTGACGGTCACGCCGCGCGGGCCGCGGGTCTTGACCTCCAGGAAGGACGCGCCCGAGGAGAGGTAGGAGCGGGTGCGGACCTTGAAGCGGCGGCGGCGCTTGAGCGCAGTCAGCAGGTACGAATCCATGTCGGGGGTGTCGTAGTAGGTGGAGGCGTAGCCCTGGGACACCTGGCCGTCAATCTGCAGAACCTTTGTGTCCTCAGGGAGGTGGCTCAGAATCGCCGAGGCCGTGGCCGCGTCCAGCGCGTACTTGCGGTCCACTCGGGTCAGCATCGCCGCGCGCTTATTCAGTTCATCGAGGCCGATCGAGTCGAGGTCGGCGAGAATCGAGTTCAGGGTGGCGTTCATGAGTCGTTTCCTTGGTGGTGGTCTGCGGGGTGGCGGTTGTGGCGGCTGGCTGGCCGGGCCGGCGTGTCAGGCGACCTTAGAGCGAACGTCCACGGAGTCAGGTCGTTCACGAGGTCGAGCTTGACGACATTCACCGACGCGACGGACGCACCCAGGCGCTGCTCGAGGGCCGCCTTCAGCTCGGCGGGGTCGGCGATCGCGCGGTCCAGCTGGACGGTCTGCGAGGTGTAGCGGCCGAAGACCAGCTTCGAGTCACCGAAGGCTAATGCCGCGAGGATCAGCGCGATGAGGGCCACCGAGCAGCGGGGTCACCGCCGAGGACATGCCCATCAGGAGGCCGAGAGCCAGCGAGGCAAAGTAGTAGGCGATTTCCGTCTGCGAGATCTGATCCGAACGCAGTCGGATGATCGAGAGAACACCGAAGAGGCCGAGGCCAAGGCCCGCGCTCACAGTCGAGTTCGCGAGGATGATCGTGACGGCGAGGACGCCGACATTCACACCGAGGAAGGCTGCGACCAGGTCGGCACGGCGGTGGCGTGGGAAGTACAAGCCGAACACGAGGCGGCCATGGCAACCAGGTCAATGGCGATCAGAATCAGGGCGGTCATTGGTGTCTCCTTTTGTCGATGCACCAATTTCCCCACTCGACCCTATGAAGAACCTATGAAGCTCTCATATTTCTCATATGACTTTTGGGAGTGTTCCTGTGCAGGCGCCGCTAGTGTTCCAGGCGCCTCTTGTGTGTTTGGGCCGGGCTGCTTTGAGTGCCCGTGGGCGGCAGCCCGCCCGCGGAGTCGTCCGCGCCGCGAGCTTCGCTCGGCGCGTCGTCTCAAGCCCGGCCAGGCCCGCCACCGCCCACGGGCACCGCAGCCAGGCCCCCAATCCCTCCGGTGCCCTCCACACCAGTGGGGCCGGGTCGCTGATGTGTGGCTCTGCGCGTCCTCTCGAAGCCCGGCCAGGCCCGCCACCGCCCACGGGCACCGCGCCCAGCCCTCGCAGCGCTCATCGCTGAGCCCACACCCAATTTCGCACGTAATTCCCCCGACTGCTTCAAGTTTTGAATTCAGACCGTTGGAGTGCAACGTTTTCGAGACATCGTTGAAACTTCATTCAATCGAATTACGTGCGACTTTTCTGGAGGGCAGGCCCCGACACTGCCCACGGAGACCGCAGCCAGGCCTCCCCACCCGCGTCTAGGGCCCACAAGCGCGACAAAAATCGCCCTGCTCGCCTGAAACCGATGACACCAATGCGGGTGGCTCACTGCCTCGATATGAAACCGCCGGCACCTCTGCGATCTCCTTGCCGCACACGTTTGAAACCGCTGACACCTCTGCTCGCACAAAAGAGCCAATTTCAGGCCGTTTTCCGCCAGCAAAGGTGTCACGGGTTTCATGCACCCCTCGCTGAGCACCCGCAAAGGCGATGACGGTTTCACCCTCGCCGGACGCTACGCCCACAGCCCAAACCTCGCGTGGCGTGCGCACACGCCACAACGCCGGTGGCACACTGGCCACATGACTGACGCCCCCGCACCCGCACCCGGACAAATGAGCCGGCCCAGTCCTCGTCCCTCCCGTCCCTGGCGATCACCGGCGCGTCCGGGAACGTCGGTGGCACCGCCGCCCGACTCCTGTCCGAGCACGGCCTGCCCCTGCGCTTGCTCGCGAACACGCCGTCGCGTGCGCCCGAGCTGCCGGGTGCCGTCGCGGTGAAGTGCTCGTACGAGGACACGCTCACGACGCGCGTCGCGCTGGAAGGCGTTGACGTCCTCTTCATGGTGTCCGCGCCCGAGAGCGAGGACCGCCTGGACAAGCACCTCGCTTTCGTCGACGCGGCGGCCGCCTCCGGGGTGCGCCACATCGTGTACTTGTCGTTCATGAACGCGGCACCCGACGCGACGTTTACTCTGGCGCGCACGCACTTCCACACGGAGGAGCACATCAAGGCGTCGGGCATGACGTACACGTTCTTGCGCGATAACTTCTACGCGGACTTTTTCGTGGGTTGCCGGACGAGGAGGGTCGCATCCTCGGGCCCGCCGGCGACGAGGCGCGTGGGCGTGGTCGCGCGCGAGGACGCGGGGCGCGTGGCCGCGGGGGTCCTGGCCGATCCGAGGCGCTACGAGAATCAGACTCTCGACGTGACGGGCCCCTGAAGCCCTGACCCTCGACGAGATCGCCGCAATCCTCACCCGCGTGTGGGGTCGCCCCGTCACCTACGTACGCGAAACCGTCGAGGCGTACGAGTCGCGCAAAAAGTGGCCAGTAGCCCAGTGGGAGTACGACTCGTGGGTGTCGACCTACACGTCGATCGCGCGCGGCGAGATGGACGTCGTCTCCACGACCGTGCGCGACGTGACGGGCCGCGACCCGCTCACCTTCGAGGAGGTCGCCGCGCAGCGCTCACATCGGGCCGCTGACCGTCGCGGTTGTGGCTTCGTGGGCCCCGGCTTCGTTTCTTTTCTCAGGGACGAGGCCGGGGTTGCTTCATGCGCTCATGCTTGCTTGCACCCTTCGCCTATACTTGCGTCGCCGATCACACTCCTGCTAGCGTCAAGTCATGGAACACATGTCCGTGAACACGCATCCCGAGGTCGCACCTCCGTCCTTTACGTCCCGATCGACCAACGGCCTGACGGCGAATACGGTTTCTCCTTGGCCCACATGTTCAACGAAGCACGCGTGCTTCTGGCATACACATCCCTCGATCGTCTCCTTGACGGACTGGGCGAAACGCAACCTTGGGGCCTCATCGAAACGAAGCGTCTCCCAGAACTCAAAGAGGAAATTGGATTTGACGCGATCGAAGTAGATCGTTATTTCGAGCCCGAAGCTCGCGAACGGAGATCACAATGACCGCGGACCTCGTGATCACAACTGACATGCTCCTGAATATGGCAAAGACGTACGAGAGATTAGCTGATCAAATAAGAGGCATCCCAGCTGACCTTCCCGTCAGCGTTAATGCAGGGTATTGCCACAGATATCATCATCGACATGTTGGGTACCCTTGACTTCGCAGGAACAACCTTCATTGAAAAAGAGTGATGGTTTGTGCCGAGAGACTACACACCCTAGTAAAGCTACATGAAGAAGAAGAACAAGACGTAACACTATATTTCCGAAGCTTGAGAGGCGACTTAGACTAATGGGTATGGTCGCAGGAAATGGAGGGCACCCACAGGACTCCATTGGCCGCATCGACACTCGCATATACGGAGATCCCAGATGAGATCCGTGAAGCTGCGGCGGTGGTACGAAAACTCTATGAAGGGCTCAGTGATGCCTTTACTGAAATGCTGAATTCACTAGTTCCTATGCCTGAGTACTGGGCCGGCGAGAGTGCGGATGCCTACGAGGAGGCTCTCATCGAATTTCGTATGCGTACAGAAGAGAACTCAGACTATGCCTATCGAGTCTGGGGTCTATGAGAGCCTATGCACAGCAACTTGACTATCACTACCGCGACATGGAGACGATTCGCAATAATGCCAGAGCTTGCGGCCTCGCCATTATTAATGAATTCGAAATTGACGCCCCTCCACTGCTCGGTCAAGAACCGCCGATGCCAGCAGCTGACGCGCCGATGCAAGAACAGGATCAATCACCGCGCGGACATTTATGAATATGAGCAACACAAGCATCGTCTACGAGACTTTGCCGAACTCCGCGATAGAGCTCGTCTTGTCCGCTACGATCTTAACGAATGGGTGAATAAGCATCTTCTAAGCGTCCAGGCGGACTCACCGTCACCTTTTGAAAAATTGCATGATGCCGCCGCCAACATCGCTGAAGATGCACACTGGACAATTGGCGAGTCATTAGTTGACGCTTCATTCGGAGCCCGCCAAAGAGAACGCTTGAAGGAACTGAATATAAAGACTGATAATTTCACGAATGCAGCACAGGGATCCTAAAACAAAGCGGATCCGACCTGCCATGGATGCGCAACTAGCCGAAGTGATTGAAGCCCGGAAGTCTTATCGAGGAGCTGCGTCAGTAGCCTCAAAAGTCACCAAAGGGCTCACTGTACTTGATGGCGCTCTGTTGGCATACAACGTGGCAACGGTGACGAGCCCTCGACAACCGCTGTATCTGGGAATTGCGGGGATTGCCGGTGGATACGCTGCCTCTTCACTGCTGAGCCTGGCACCTATTAGTCTTGCCGTTCCACCGCTTGCTGCGGTAGCCGGAGAAAGCGCTCCTAGTCACAGCTGCAGTAGTTGGTGCAGGATACCTCGGAAAGGTCGCTTTCGAACAAGTACCCCTTGAATACCGCGAACGCATCGACAACACCTTTTGGCATTTGCCATACTACGTCGGATTAGGCTGGTGAGCATGGCTCGATCGCGATATCGGGGGTTCGGCGGATTCCTCTCCAGCGTCTTTTCCAATCGCACCGAGTCGCTCGCGGGTGAAGACCGGTGGAGGCGCAGCGAGTGGAAACGATGCACTAGTTGGCACCGTCATCGTCGCTCTCGGGATCGCGATCGTTGAAGGAATCTTCCGCCTCACGCACTTTCAGACCTTTCGCACAGGCGTCATATTGGTCTCACTCATCTTGACAGCAGGCTTTCCCCAGATGGCGTGCGACTCCGTTGCGCCTTTCCTACATCCACGAATCAGCTTTGTCGACGGGCATGTTGCAATACGGGTGAGCGCCTCACCTCCATTGGGCATCTCTTGAGCTACATGCTTTTCTTGGCCTTCGCTATTTTTCTTCATCATTTCCGGGTTCATCACACATGAGCTGGTGCGCACTTTTCACTTCGCCTTGATTCCCGCTTGTTTCGCCTATTTTTCTTTGCTCGATGAACCCACTGCGAGACTTCACAGCCACTCTGTCGGACAGGTCAACGACAACCTTGGCCCCGGAGGGAATCACCTTCCATATGGCCCATCATCTTTCGGTTGATGCAGACTTGGAATCCGCTTCTAGCGGATGCGGCAGCGACGCCTCCTTCCGGTGGGATCAGAACGTCAAGATCTACAATCTCAGCACGGCGAGCTACCACGTTGATCTCCTCGCTGACCCCGACACGTATGACGGCCCATGGGGCTTGTGCTGCCGGAAGATCGGCATCCCCTTCACCGGCCTCGACGCCCTCATGCGGCACTTCAACGAGCACCCCGGAGACCGCCCGCTCCTGGCCACACCGGAAGGCGTCGACCTCGTGAACGACATCCTGACCGAGGCCCGCATGGAACTCGCAACCACACAAAGGAGCCACGCATGAGCACCAGAAACGCATCCTCGTCACTCTGATCGTCGCTGTCCTGGCCGCGATCGTCATCTTCCGATGCTGCCCTCGAATACCGCGACCGCGTCGTCGCAGTCCTGACCCACCCGCTGTACTACCTGGGCTTGGGCAACTGGTGAGCGCTCCGATAGAACGCGCTTAACCGGCTCTTCAGAGTTGAGTGTGGTTGGAGGCATCTAGGCCTCCTGCGATGAGGAGCATTCGGAGTTGGTAGTTGGTGGGGTTGCGGTAGCCTCTGGCGGTGCGTCTTCCTAGTTCGATGATTCCGTTGATGGCTTCGGTGGGGCCGTTGCTGGCTCCTCCTGTGTCGAAGTAGGCCAAGAAGGCGTCCTTCCACTTTGCGTGAGGGTTCGACCCTGTCGGGCGATTTCGGGGATGGGACACGTTGGTAGGCGCTGGATGAGATGAGCGGCCAGGCGTCGGCCTTGGGCGGGTGTGGCTTGATGGAAGACGTCGCGCACTTGCTGGGCGCAGTGGTAGGCGACTTCGACACTGATATGCGCCTCATCTGCCGTGAAGGCCTCACGGAGTCGTTCTTGTTGACGCTTCGTGAGCCGATCACGCGAGGCGCGCAAAAGAAGCCGGATCTGATAGAGAGGATCCCCCTTGCGCCCGCGGTGACCGGTCGTGTCTTGCTGGACGCGACGACGCACCTCATCGAGGGCATCACCGGCGAGCTTGACGATGTGAAAGGCATCGAGCACGCTGGTGGCGTCTTGGAGCTGGTCATCAATGGCGTTCTTATATCCCTGGAAGGGATCCAGCGTCGCGATCTGGATACCGGAGCGAAAGTCTTCGCCGCGCTCGGCCAGCCAGTTCTTGTACACGGTGCCAGACCTTCCCGGGACCAGATCCAACAAGCGGGCCGTGGGATGATCCTCCCCGCGTGTCAGGTCGACGATGCCGGTGAGCTCACGGGGCCCTCGTCGGCGTCGGTCCTGGTGGTGCCACACGTGCTCGTCAACCCCCAGCACCCGAACCCCTGAGAAACGGGCGGGGTCATCAGATGCAGCTTGCAGACACGGCTTGATATGGGACCACACGGTGTTCCACGTGGTTCCTAACTGGCGAGCCAGCCCCGAGATAGTGGCTCCCTCGAAGCGCAACTGTCGGATCGCCCAGCGGATCGCCCGCACACTCAGACGCGCCCTGGGCGCACACACCGAGTGGTTCTGCTCGAGCGAAAGGTCGCGATCTGGCAGGGTATGTTCGCGGCATATCCAGCGTCGCTTATGCCACCGGATACGCACCGGGACCCCGGCTCAGGGCGCGTCGATCACCTCCACCACCGCACGCCCATGACCTTGAGCGATCACCCCACAATCTGGGCAGCCCCGCCAGCTGGTTGCACGACTCAACATCGAGCACCAGAGCATCTCGGGGTGCGAACCGCACTCATCAGATGGAAGCCCTCCAAGTCGACGAGCAGATCACACCGATCACAACGATCAAGCGACACAGAGCAGCAGCAGGTAGGGTGAGACATTGTCGAGGTCCTTGACGACAGCAGGGGTAGAAGTCCGCTCATCATCAAGGACCTCGACCTCTACCCGCAACCCCCGACCAACACCCGGTCACCCACACTCAACTCGGAAGAGCCGTCAATCCAATGATACGGTTCCTGCGAGTGAGGCTAGCCCATATTTTGATTTTGCTCATTGTGCGGTGGAGAAAAATCCGTTTGGGGATGACCCACTCACGCACGGGAGCTGGGTGTGCGCCTACCACCCCAACCCGGCCAGGACTCATCCCAGAACAGGCCACCCACCACGCGCGAACTCCTCCTGGCAGCAGCAAACCTCATCCACCCAGACGGCGCGGGTCTTCACAAGCGGCCCGAAGGCGTGTCGTACACGAATAAGTACATTCCCACGCTCGTTGCCGCCACCCATCCCACGCAGACCCACACCGTCACGCTGCTGGGCCACGACATCACGGTGACCCTCACGGCCACGTCCTACACGTGGAGTTGGGGGGACGGAACCCCGGACCTGACCACGACCTCGCCGGGGATGCCCTGGCAGGAGGGTATGGACCCCAACACCGACCCCGCTCTGATCCGTCACTACTACAAAGGCGCCCAACGGGTGGAAGTCTTTCCTCGACGGCCCATACCCTACGCCACGCGCACCATCACGCTCACCACCACCTGGGCGGGCACGGCCACCAACCCCTTCACGGGCGAGACCCAGACCATTAATGGCCTGGTCACCACCACCGAAACAACCGGCCCGTTCCCCCTCAGCCAGCTCATCGTCAACAACACCGACACCGCAGAAGAAAAACAAGGCCACTAAGCGAGTGATGCACGATGACCACCAAACTCTCCACCATCGGCAAGTGGATCAGCACTGCCATTGTCACTGTTGTCATCATTGGCGCATTATTCCTGGGTTTCCACGCCTTCAACGCTCGAGCCCACGCGAACGCCGAGCTTCAGTCCGGGGCACAGTCGCCCCAGTCTGCCGGCACGGAACAATCTGGCATCCAATCAGGAGACACCCCTCAATCCGCAGAACCAACACCCGTTGATGTCCCGAATCCACTCCCCCGCCACACCTCTACGCGGGCGGACAAATTGGTGCCCAAAGCAACATCACAGTGGTACATCGACCTCTGGGCATATGCATTCAATACCGGAAACACAGAAGATTTCATGAAGGTATGCCAGAACAACGATTACTGCACCAGAGTAAATAACGACGTCCAGGCACTTCATGCAGATCGAATTGTCACGCGACCGATAACAATCAAGTACCTCATGACGAAAGAGATATGGGACTGCACATCTACACCAGATCAAATTAGCGGAACATGCATTAAATTCGACTACTCCGAGCAGAGTGGAACCGCTATTCATAAAGACAATGACGCAACTAAACCTGACTACTCCACCATCTCTTTTTCTTCGAAGAGTGATGAAGCTGTCGACCATTACGAAGGCACCATGCTGCTTGTAGCTGATGGAGATACGTGGGTCGTCAAACACTTCTGGACACATAAGGAGTAGAACCCGACAGAAGCGGACGTCTCCCTCGAAGGTTCTCTCCAACAGCGATGGTTCCCAACGACTCACTTCACCCTCGGTGAGGACGACCCACGAGGCATCATGCAGCACTCACACACGACCAGATTCAACACGCTGAGGCCACAGCCCACCATCGTGGGCTGGGGCCTCAGCGTCATTTTCACGTGCAATTACTGCCGGGACAGCAATAAGAAGCTCTCAGCTCCCCTGAACAAGCTCGTAACGCACCCAACGGCGCTCACCTGAGGACCGGACCAGGCCTCACGAAGCGAGATCACACAGATCGGAACGCACTTCTTCCACACTCACGCCGAAGCGCTCCCGATACTCGCTGTTGTTCCACGTACACCGCCGTTGCTGAGGGCCTCCTCATCGCTATCGTCGACGATGGCGCAGCAGGAGCACCCGCTCCTCCGATGGCGCCATCTCATAGACCCGCCCATCCATCTCATAGACCCTCGCCCCTTTGTCATAGAAGCCCATTTCTATCTCATAGAACCCTTGATTGACTCCATAGAGATTCATGACGTGAGGCAGGCGATGTCATGCCACATCTTCAGGAATCTGAACACTGAGGCCCCAGCCCACCATCGTGGGATGGGGCCTCAGCACTCAATGTTTCACGTGAAACAATCGCGAGAACAGCCACTAAGCGGCCTCGAGCGCGGCGCCCGCAACTCACTTCCGGTGGTAGCGCGGGCTCGTGCCCAAGTGCGTCGGGTGACGTTCAGCCATCCTTCAGCTTCGACTCGTCGAGGCCACGATACGTGTACGAACTATCGTTCACGATATCCGTCGGATCCACGACGCCATCCGCGTACTGCTGGACCTCCTCCGGCGTCGGACTCGACCCACCCTGCTTCTGCGCCAACGGGTTCTCATCCGGGAACTGCGACGGGTCTGTATTCAAAATCGCGCCCGGATCAATGCCACCAAAACCCGTGTACTTGTTCCACCCATGATCAGGATTCAAGCCCGTCTTCACCAGCAACTGCAGCAGCTGATTGAAGTCGCCTCAGGCCACCGCTGCTTCGCCAACGCCAGAACACCCGCGACGATCGGCGAGGCGACCGACGTACCAGAGACAGTATCGTTAGCACCCGTGTCAAAGTTACGGAAGAGCACAGGCCGACCAATCGATGTCGTGACCACTCCCTCACCCCACGAGGAGTAATCCTGCCGAGTCCCATCCGTACTGATCGCCGTTACACCAATAACGCCAGACCATTGAGACAACGATGCAAGATCCTCGTCAGTCGCATTATTGCCCGCAGCGGTCACGAGGATTACTCCACTCGACATCGCGCGAGCAACGGTCCATTTCATCTGATCATTGCCATCATCGCTGGAAGCGGATAGGGTTGATGATCTGGGCCCCATCATTCATCGCCTGATTCAGAACCCAGACCGGCTCTGTTTTACCCACATAACCATCGCCACCGAAGCGGTCTTCTGACGCCTGATCACCCTGGTTACCGAAAGCGATTGTATAGGTCAACAGGGAACTGCCGGGAGCAACACCGTAGACATCCGACACGAGGATAGAAGCCACACCCGTGCCGTGCTTCCGAGAACCATTGGAACTCGTTATGGTGCAGGGTTTCCTTAGCCGTGATTTTTCGCGCCCGTGAGTTCAGGCACGGATGTGTCCACCGGACCATCGATCATCGCGATGGTGACGCCCTCGCCCGTGTAGCCCTTTCGTGCGCGCCCGATCGAAGCCGTAGTACGAAAATACGCCCTGATCGGTGACCGTAATCGTGTCGGCTGCGTGCGCGGGGGCAGCGGGAATCGACACGATGCCCGCCGCGAGCGCACCAACGGCAACCACGGAGGCACTGTTCCTCATGCGCAGTCGTCGGTTCCTCTTAGCTCTCACCATTGGCGCGGGTCCCATCCGTCGTCCCGGCGCGGAGCAGGGCGCAATGTCCTTATCGGTCCCGTATGTCTGCGACATCGGATTCACGTACCCTTCCGGCAACTCATCGTCGTCCTCCACGCGGAAAGGCGTGTACTTGCGACGCTTCGCCTTCTCATCGCCCTTGCCACGGCCGGCGCCCGCACCGGCACCGCCACCCATGAAGCCAGAGGCTCCCTGGGTTCCGGCTTTCCCGGAGCCAGCGGCACCAGCACCAGCACCCACCCGCGGGAGCCATCAGCTCCGACGATACCAGATAGGCCTGCGGTACCAGAGGGTGCCTTGTGGGTCCCGTAGCCCGGACCGGAGTACGACCCCGCGCGCAACGAAGACACTCCACCGACGCCTGCCGTGCCTCCTCGCCCAAGGGCACTTGCAGCACCGCGGCCAAGAGCGCCCGCCGACGAGCCAAGGCCTCCCGCCATGCGGGCGGCACCGCCAACGCCGAGGGCTCCCGCTCCTAGCATCCCCGCACCACCAAAACGGGAGGTCAACGCGGATTCACTTCCCGGGCCGCCGTTCACGTTCCACAGTGGGTGGTAGCGGTCTACCGGGGGTGCCGGCGTGTAGCCGCCGACGACGCCATTGCGATGCCAATCCCCGTTCACCCGCGTGTGCAGCAGATCGATACCCATGAGGTCCTGTGGGTCGGAAATCGGGTTCAGGCGCGACCCCTCCTCGCCCTCGGTCACGAAGCGATTCGGGATTCGAGGCGACGACATGACGCGATCACTGACCGGACCGCCCTCGTCGTACCCCGCCGGATACAGGCCGGAGCCGGATCCTCGCAGATCAGATCGACCGTAGTCCGTGTCGCGGCTGCCCGGGTACACACCCGCCTCGTGAGCGGAAGTATTCAGGTATCCACGCTCAATGTCGCGACGAACAGTGCCACTTGACGGACCTGAGCTCCTCTGGCAATCGTAATCCGGGTTATTGAATCGACTCTCCATCTTTTGCAGACTGCGCATTGGTCCCGTCCGCCAGGGCCTGCATCGTGTCGTTCGCGCGCTGCAGGATGTCCGTCGCGGCGGCTTCACGCTGGTTGTTCGCTTGGATGATGAGACCTTGGACATACGCTTCACCCGTCGTAGCGACCGCGTTGATGGGCAGTCCCGCGAGACCCATATACCCTGTCACAGGAATGACCACGTGCGCTGCGTCTGCCAACGCCTGCAGCTTCGAGTCGACCAGGGTGGGCGAGAGCTGCATAGCGTCCTCGCGCACGTGCTTCATAACGCGACGGGCCTCCGCATAGAACTCCATCGCGGTGTTGTGCCCATCCTTAATGGCCTGCACCTGCTTCATCGCGCGATCGGTCCACGCGTCGACCTGATCACCAGTTTCCCCGGTGAAACCCTGGTTCGTGCGCAGGTGGTACGTCGAGTTATTGGCCTCGTTCAGGCCGCACACGACCGTATTGTGTTCGTGGTCCGAGGCGTCCAGCGCGGAGGCCGTCTCGATCGCGGCGACCAGCTGCATGAGGCGCTCGTACATCGGGCTCTCAACCATGATTCGTACTCCTCGTTCTCAGATGGCCGACGGCGCGTTTTGGGGCGGGTTCGGAGGACGAGGCACCGGGGTCGGTGCCCGCATTCGCCGGCAGGGCGGAATTGTCGACCTGAGTCGGAGGTGCGGTGTGGGTCGAATAGGCAGTCGACCCACCACCGCTCGTCGGAGTTGGATCCAGGCCCGCCAGGATAGCGGCGAGCTGGTCAGCATTCGCCGTCTCGGCAGCCTCGAAGGCCTCGGCCGCCTGTTCGACATTGCCGTCGAACTCTGTGAAGCTTCGCTTCTGCTGCTGATGAGACGATCTTCGGTCTTCATCAGCGAAACGATCGCCGTGCGCATGGCCTGGAATCCGCCCTCGTCGGACCAATACGAGGGGTCTTGCGCGTCAATGAGCCGCCCGAGAGCCTCCGACGAGTCCCCCAGGGACTCCCTTCCCCGCTTCATATCGTCACGCGTCTGGGCGTGCTTATCGGAATCGAAGCCGACGTCAACCACGCGCTACCTCCTGATCAACCGACCCACGATTTCGTGGGCCACAGAATCACTGTGCTACCTCGCCAAGCATATGACCAGTTGTTCAGGTTAACAAGCGATTCAGAGGTTCACGAGGCCGGGGCCGGGTCCTCGAAGAAGCCCCCACACAGGCCCTCGCACACAGGCCCACACACAGGCCCCCACTCACAGGCCCGCTCACAGCAACGCCGAGCTCACCCCCCGCCTCTCGCGCAGGGTCCGCGCGAGGGGCCGTGCCTCGGCGCAAAGAGCCAGGCGAGGACGAAGCACGCGGTGAGCACGAGGACGATCGTGGCGCCCGTGGGCACGTCCAGCGCCCACGACAGGTACAGGCCCACCAGGCCCCCGGAAGCCCCGAGCACGGGCGACAGGATCATCATGGTCCCCAAGCGGTCGCACAGGAGCCGCGCGGTGGCCGCGGGGGTGACGAGCAAGGCCAGCACCAGGACGTTGCCGATCGTCTGCACCGAAATCACGACGGCCAGGGCCACGGCGACGTACAGGGAAAGATCAGCCAGCAGCACGTGAACGCCCGCCGCCCGGGCGCTCTCGCGGTCCAGGGTCACCGCGACGATGGGCCGGTGCGCGAGGAACAGCATGAGGAGCACGAACAAGGCGCCAGCCAGCACCACGGGCACATCCGACGCCGGAATACCGGTGATCGACCCGAACAGGAAGTCCTGCAGGCTCCCGCGTACCCGGGCGCCCGCGCGATGATCGACGCCGAGCGCAAACGCGCCCACGAAGACACGCCGATGACGGAGTCCTCCCTTAAGTCTGCGGTTCTGCGCCAACAAAGGCCACGAGCACGGCGGTCACGACGCCCGCGAGCGCGCCGCCCAGCACCAGGGACCCGCCGCACACGAAGGCGATCGCCGAGGCCGGGGAACACGGGTGCGCGACCGCGTCGCCGATAAACGCCATGCCGCGCAGGACGACGTGCACGCCGACGCTGCCGCACACGAGCGCGGCAACGACCGCAATCAGCAGCGCACGCGGCAGGAAGGCCAGCGCGGGATTCGTCAGGTCGCGGAAGAAGTCGTAGGGGCTCGGAAGTCCGCCGCCGGGACGAGGGCACGTCCGGCCGCGTGGATCACGGTGCTCATGCGCGCACTCTAGGGGCGTCGAGGATCGGGTTGTCGGGTCGCACGTCGAAGCGCGGATCACGGGTCGGCGTCCGCCAGCTCCTCGGGTCGCCCGGACGCGACGATCGTGCGCCGCAGCAGGTACAGGCGGTCGCATCCGGCGCGCGCGCCGATGAGGTCGTGCGTGGTCATGAGGAGGGCCCGCCCGCCGTCGGCGAGGCTACGGAACAGGTCCATGAGCATCTCCTGCGTGGGCATGTCGAGGCCGGTGAAGGGCTCGTCGAGGAGCAGCACGGCAGGCCGGATCGCGAGGGCCCGGGCGACGAGGACGCGCTGGCGCTGCCCACCGGACAGCTCGCCGATGGGACGCTTCGCGAGCTCGCGCATGCCCACGAGGACAGGGCCTCCTCGACCGCGCGGAAGTGCGGGGTGCGCTGCGCCCCAGCAGGCCTCGCCGCACGGTGACGGCCTGCAGGACGGCGTCGCGCACGCTGATCGGGAAGTCCCACGCGAACTCGTGCCGCTGCGGCACGTACCCGATCGCGCCGTCGGTCTCGACGCTGCCGCTGGAGGGGATGAGCCCCAGGATCGAGCGGATCAGCGTGGTCTTCCCGGCGCCGTTGGGTCCGATGAGGCCGACGAGGCTCCCCGGCCTCGACCTCCAGGTCGACGCCCTCGAGACGCTGCGCCCGCCCAGGGACGCGCCCAGTCCGGTGACGCGCAGCTGGCTCACTGCTTCCCTCCCCGATCGACGAGGCCGGGGCCGCGCTCGCCCGAGCCCCTCACCGCGGGCGGTGGGCAGGGGGCGCGAGGATGGAGTCGGCCTCGGCGATGGCGGCGGCCTGTTCGGCGCGGCTGCGGCGCGAGCGCGCGACGACAGGGCGCCGATCACGAGAGCGACAGGACGGCGACGGCGATGATCGCGAGGAAGGCCCAGTCGGGCAGCCCACCCGACGCGGCCCCGTAGCAGAGGACGAACCGGCGGCGTCAGCGGCCCCGGAACCAGCGGCAGCGGCCCCAGAAGAAGAAGCGGAGGAGGAAGCGGAAGCACCATCAGCAGACGCCGCGGCGGGCGCAGCCATGGCCAGGGCCTCGGACGCGGAGGCGGCGTCGACCAACGGCGAAGCGCAGGGTCGTGAGGCGCTCACGGCCTCGCCGGCGGTGGTCGTGCCAGGAAGGTCACGGTCGCCGTGTAGGGTGCCGGGGGCGGAGAACGCCCAGTTGGCGTGCACGTGCGTGCCCGGAGTCGATCCACACGTCGCGGGCGCCGCGCCCGAGTCGGCGAGCAGGAGGGGCTTGCCGAAGGTGCCGGACTGCAGGGAACAGCCACGCGCGACCGGGGCCGGACACGGGGCCGACGCGCATGGTGAGGCCCGCGGTCGATGGTGGCCGTGACGGCGGGGTCCTGCGTGTTCCAGCCGAGCCACACGACACCCGGGTTCTGCGTCTGGGGAACGACGTACACGGGCTTGCCGGCGACGTTGGCCAGGAAGGGGTAGTCGTCGGAGTCGGGCGCCGTCATGATGGCCGCATCATTGACCCGCAGGACGGTCTGGTTGGGGTCGCGCACACGGCGTGGTCTCGGCGTCGTGGCGCAGGCCGGCGCGCCACTGTCCGATCGATCGGTCGGGGGCCGAGGTCGACGTGCCCAACGCTGATCTCGCTGGCCTCGTTCGACCACTCCTCGTGCGCGGCGACGCTCTGCGCGAGGTCGGGGTCGGGACTCGGGTCAGCAAAAGAAGAGGGCGCACCCACGATGACGAGGAAAGCCGACACAAGCAGAGCGCTCAGAGACATGCCGAGGCGCGGGGTTTTGCACCATTAGAGCTGCGACACGCCGACGACGCCGTAGGATACTCTAGTGCTGCCATTCCCCGGTGGGCGGCGACACCTGGACGTACGACGAGCTGAGATGCCCGCCCGCGGGACGGCAAGAAAGCGGGCGAGAAATCGCCACCACACGTGCAGATTTTGGGCCTCCGGCTGGCCCGGGGGCGGCGGCGGGCCTGGCCGGGCTTCGAGATCGACCACTCCGAGCGAAGCTCGCGTGTGCGCGATCTCGCGGAGGCGGGCCGCCGCCACCGGGGCGCAGAGCCGGCGGCCAGGGCAAAGCGGACGACACGGCAGTAAGCGGTCAGACGAGAGAGAAGGATTTCATGGCATCTCCTTGCCGCCCGGGCAGCGTGCCAGTGAGCGGGCGTTGTGTTCCATCGATGTCGATGTGAGTGGGTGCTTGGTCGTCGAGGGTGTCGCCGTACAGGGGGCAGATGTCCACGCCAGCGTCGGTGGCGGCGGTGCGCAGGGTGGAGCGGGTGCGCGCCAGGTTGGGTTCGAGGAACACCGCGGGGAATTGAGGGAGTCGGACAGGGTTGCCTGGAGTTTGATCCGGTCGGCGATGGAGGGTTCGACGCTGGGAGTTGGGCGCGACGAAGCCGGCAACGGTAAGCCCGTAGGCGTTCGCCAGGTACGCGTCACGCGTCGTTGGTGGTGACGAGTTTGCGACGTTCGTCGAGGGATGGACGCGATGGTCGAGGCGACGGTGGCGTCGAGTTCGTCGAGGCGTGTCAGAGTAAAGCGGCTGCGTTGGCCCGGTAGGTGGCCTCGCCGTCGGGGTCGACGGAGATCAGCGAGTCGCGGATGACGCGCACGTACGCCTGGGCGTTGTGGACGTCGTGCCACAGGTGGGGTCGATGTCGCCGTGGACGTAGCTGCCGAGGACGGCCTGCGGGAGCATGTACACGTTCGCGCCGGGCTCGCCGATGAAGCGGAACGAGGCCTCCCGGGGATCGTCGTGAGTGCGCGGGTGGGCACTTCGATGACGACCTGGTCGAGTCGGTGCATTCCATGGTCGAGGCGACGGCTGCGCCCGTGGTTCCCGCGCTCACGCAGGGGCCGAGGACTCGTCCCGCTGAGCGCGCCGGCGTCGGAGGCGAGTTCGACGCGCTTGGTGGTGAGGTTGACGGTGATGTCGGCGTGGCCGGCGGACAGGACGCGGCGGCCTTCTGCGGCGGCGATGTCCTCGGGCGGGAGTGCCGACGGCGAGACGGCGGTGCCTTCCCCGACGCTGACGGGCGTGGCGCCGGGCGTGGTGCGCAGGTTGCGCGGAAGTGGACGCGGTAGACGCCGGGGGCGGTGAATGCCCAGCTCATGTGCTGGTGGGCGTCGGCGGGCAGCTGCGCGGTGTCGGTGTCGTATCCGCCTGCGGCGTTGAAGCCGTCCGAGGTCGCGAAGGCGATTTCGGGTTGCCCGAACGACGTGGTGAGGGTAGGCGGCGGCCTGGCCGGGCCCGTCGACGCCGGTGGTCGTCAGGTCGATCTGCGAGGCGCGGGTGGCCCCATGTCGGCACCGTCGCCCCACACGCATGCCGAGCCACGGGGTGTCGAGGCGCGGTCTTCGACGAGGGGAGGATGGTGGCGCCGTTCTTGGCGGCCTCCTCGGCGACGGAGACGGAGCGCGAGCCGGCAGGGCAGAGTTGGAGTCGAGGGCGCGGATGAGGGGCATGCTCTCGAGCATGAGGTAGTTGGAGAACGCGACATCCGCGTACGCGACGTCACTGGATGGTGCGCGGGAGGGCTCCCACGAGTGCGGGTCCGCCCCGTTGGGCACCATCTGCGTGACGTGGACGCGATCTCCGGCGACGTTGCGTACGAGGTCGGCGAGGATGCCGGTCGTGGCACGACGCGCAGTTCACCGTCGCTCGCGGGGTCGGGCGCGGGCGCGCAGCCTCGCCAGGGTCGCCGTGAACGCTAACGTCGAGGCAGCGAGCACACGCTCCCCGCCACCCACGGATGGGGAGGCGGGGGATGAAGAAGAGTCGGCCTCGTGAATGAGGGGTCACAGCGCCCGGCGCAGGTTGCGGCGACGTCCGATCGCACCCACCCACACGCAGGCCGCGCCCGTGAGCGCCCACGTGAGGGAGACGACGGTCAGCGGGATGGTGTCGGCGCCGGTGGTGGCCAGGGAGAGGTCGCAGTCCTTACCGGACGCGGTGCGAGTGACGACCTGGGAGACCATGGGTCGCCCGTTGGGGCCGGTCGCGCCGGTGGCGGTGAGGTCGCCGCCGGAGGCCGAAGCCGCTGCCCGCGAGCGCCGCGCCAGTTCGGGGTGACACGCATGGTGATGGTCAGCGTGTAGGGTGCCGGGCGCGGTGAACACCCGGTTCTGGTGGGCGTGCGTGTTGGCACCGAGCGTGTAGCCGGTGCCGGGGCCGTCGAAGACGTGCTCGCCGACGCCGGAGCCGAGCGCGCCCGCGTTGAAGACGGCGACGCGTCCGGGGCCTTCGACGGCGTCGAGGGTGAACTGGACGGGGCCGGTGGTGCCGGTGACGATCTCTTGCGCTGGGAGTTCAGGCCCAGCCACGGCACGCCCGCGATCTGGGTGGAGGGATCAGCCAGACGCTGGAGCCGGGGTGGCGACGCAAGCCGAGGTCGGCGGGCGCGGTGATGCGCGCGGCGTCACCGAGGGCGAGGTCAGGGACGACGGTCTACCCACTGGGCGGGCTGGCTGCGGTCGTCCTTGACGCGGGCGACGAGGGTGCCGTTTTTCGATGGCGGGGCCCAGGTCGAAGTGGCCGTCGGTGGCGTTGCCGGGGCGCCGTCGCCGACGCTCACGGTCGAGGTCGTGCGCGCGGTGTTGCGGGGGCGTTATTCGAGGCCAGGGTGGCGGCCTCGGCCTCGGTGGCCTCGCGGGTAATGCGGGTGGCGACGCAGCGCTCACCGCCGGTCGTGCCGGGTGGTGTGCGCGCCCGAAGAGGGGCGGGGTTCGCGCCGAGTCGTCGTGCCGGTGTTTCCGGTGGTTCCCGTCGCGCCGGGCACGGGGCCGGGGCGCTGGGCGTTCCGTGGCGCCGCCACGCCCTGGTCCTGCGCGGCCTGGTTGTTCGTGGAGCTCACGGAGCCGGGGGCCCACGCCAGGAGCGGGCTGGGCCTGGTCGGTCGAGGGGGCCGCTCCGAACTCGGCGAGGCACGAGGCCTCGTCCGCGACATCGATCGTGTACGTGTGGGCCGCGGACTGGGGCGTTGGCCGCGCCAGTGTTCCGACGGTCCACGCGCTGGCCTGGACGGTCAGCGCTGTAACGACCGGCGCGCGTGAAGAGCCAGTTGACGTGCTTGTGGGCGGCGTAGGGCTGGTCGATGTCGTCGCCCTCGGGGCCAGGGATCAAAGCTGCCGTCATTGGTGACCGCCTTGGTGCCCTCAGTGAAGCTGGAGGTGAAGGCGTAGATGCGGTACCGTTCTCCGGGCCCGTGTGAGGAGATGTGGAAGCGCGCGGCGTCGTATCCGCCGCCAGTGACGCCCAGGGTGTCCCATCCGGGCCCTACAGCACGGTCGCCTGGTTGTCACCGGACTGGCCGAGCAGGTAGGCCGCGGCAGGACGCCAGTCGCCTGGCTGACGGCGGCGGGATCTGGGTCAGGAGTGGACTGTTGACGGCGAGGCGTCTGCTCAGGCTCGCGCGCTGCGCGGGCCAGTCGCGTCCTCCTTGATGCGCAGGGGTGAGCGCGCCGGACGCGTCAGGTCAGGTCGAAGATGTCGGCGTGGCCGCGGTCAGGGTGGCCGTGGTGCCGGCGGGGGCGGTGCGCGATGACGGCGCACGTGCGCACGCCGGCCTCGGACGAGAGGCCGGGCTGCGATCCAGTCGTTGCGGCGTCGGCCTCGGTGGTGTCTGCGCTTGCGTCGGTCGCTACCGCGTCCGCGGTGTCGCAGGCGGTGGCCTCGTCGGGCGTGGCCGCTCGAGCTGTGAAGGCGGCCGCAAGACCATTGCGGCGAAACCCGGGCCGCACTTGTTGGGTTCCAGTAGCGGTAGATTCATAGGTCCTCTGGGTGCGTTGCGCATGAATATCAATGAATCGTTATCGATCTATCCTTGGCCCACGTCACTTTCAAAGTTCCGCGACCCGAAATCTGATCGATACCTATAGCCGTGATATCCCATCACCATGACGTCGACAGCGCTGATGACGTAGCAGCTTTAATGACGGCCAGCAACTTTGATGACAAACCAGTTGGCTGACCAGCAGCTTTGAAGACAGGCCAGCAACTTTGAAGACTGGCCAGCAACTTTGAAGACAGCCACCAACTTCGATGACGACCCAGCTTCGATTACGCCACGAAACCTCAGAGAAACTTCTCTCTCCCCCACCTCAATTTCGCACGTAATTCCCCACCACTCTTTCAAACTTTGAATCCACATCGTTGATTCTGCGGTTTCTCGCCATCGACGAGTTGTCTGACCATCGAATTACGTGCAGTGGGAGAGCTCCGGAACAATCTCGGTGCTTCACGCCCGGGTACTGCGCAGATCCCACAACTCGTACTCTGGTCCCCACTACGCCATCCTTCTGCCTGGGCTGGGTCGCGACACACCTCACCGCACGATCTTCGCGGAACATCCATACCCCCGGTCAGGACCTCGCCCCGTCGACGGCGAACTCACACGGACCAGCATCAGAGCTTCAAACGCATCAATGCGAGCGAAGCCGATGATGCACCCTGGTGGCGGCAACTGCCACTCGTTTCGGATCATGTGCACGCAACCACGCACCCAATTACTTGGTTTTCGCTGCGATCCGTACTGGCCCGATCGGTTGAATGCATGTTTTGGCGAGGATAAACTATAACCATCAAGCGCCTGACAAAGCTGCAAGCTCGCCAGGCGCTTACTATGTTGAAACGCGGGGTCGCGCAAAGCGCCGCCGCGTTGGCACGCCTCACGTACTGCAGGACCGCGGGCGATCCCCGGCACCGTCAAACAGGAATCAACACAACATACACACGGGAGTTCACTCGTTCTCGACCATCGACGTCGCCCAGATTTGCCAGGCTCATCGATCATTCAACGAGCTCGCCAAAGCATAGCACCCTGGTCAAGGCCGACCGCCGCAGGCGAATTCGGCTCCGCCAGGATTCCCTGAGATCCGCAGACCCGCAGGGCTGCTGACACTATACGAGACGGGCACGGGCACCACTCCCACGTCGCTTTCGGACAACGGAGTCGACGCGCCGAGCGATGCTCGCAGCGCAGACGGCTCATGGGCAAACCATATCACGGGCACATCAAACAGCCCGGCACAGACCAATGCCATGGCCCACAGAACAGGGCTTGGCGCCCAGGAACACCGAAACACCACAACCAATGTTTACATCCGACATCTGCCCATCCACCGGCCCCGTTACTTTGTATCGCCGGAAGGTGCTTTTACCGAAGCCTATACGGTTGTACGTAAGGACTCGCAAGACTTCATGCAAAGGATGGCATGCCTTGACTCAGCCTTCGTTATGGCACCCCGGCACTCGACCGGCCGGACCCCGCCAGAAACCGCCCCGACCCCGGTACGACGTCTACGCGGACCGCCCCACAACCTGCGCGCATCCGAGATCCGAGCTCTCTTCCGTCGTCTAAATCGAGGTCGTCTCCCCGCGGGCGGCATGCCGAACCTGAAGGACCCCCGATAAGCTCGCGGCGTCCGCGGAAAAGCTTGATCCGCAACCACGGCGCGCAGGCCATGCAGTACAGCCAGGGCTGGGAGGTACTGCGCAGGCACATCCCACCAGGTACAGGCTACGGCATCATGGCACAAACCCGGACGTGTGATGCGACGGGTAGCCAGCAGGCACTCGACCCGTCACCGAACTCTTCGTGAACCTGGCGACGTCATTCGCGGAGGCCCCTCGCACGTGGGCGCGGGCGTGTTGCGCGCCAGGCGGACGTCGTACGTACCGATGGACGAGCACGGCACCATTCGAGGCCCTGGAGGCAATCACGCGAACGCGCGTCAGGTCGCACGATCAAATTCATCATCATTTCGAACTACCACAACCCAGCGAGCGCACCCTGTCACGCGGAGCGCCGCCCGATCATCGCGGAGATCTGCCTGCGCGAACACGTCCTCATCGTCGAAGACAACCCTACGGCTGCTCGGCTTCCGCGAAACCCGCTTACCATGCCTCGTACAGCCGGGGGTCGTCTACCTGGGTTCGTTCTCGAAGATGCTGCCCCGGCTTCCGTATCGGCTGGGCGTACGCGCCGCACGCGATCCGCGAAGCTGGATCCTGGCACTCGAGTCGGCGATCCTGTGCCCGCCGATGTCAGCCCAGATGGCGACATCGACTACCTCAGCAACACGAACTGGTACGGCCAGAAGACGCTTCCGCTCGATACGCTGAGCGTCGCTCACGCGATGCTCACCGCACCGAGGAGTTCTGCCGTCATTTCGTGGACGGTCCCGGACGGCAACTACCACACGGGCATAAACGCCGCCCGAGGCCTCGACGCGAAGGCCATCCCCCAAAAGCCCAGGTCGCTTACGTGTCGGCGGCCTTCCTACACGACAGGTAGCTCGAACCATGCGCCATCACGTTCTGCTACCCACCCCGGAAAGATCACGGTGCATCGCCATCGACGGTCGTCACCGAGAAGGAAATCGTCGATATGTTCGGCACCGCCTCCGGGCAACGAGGCCAGCCGGGTCGACCACTAACGGTTACGAGAAAACACCATAGCTACCAAAGTTCTGATTCTCAGCCAAAGCGGCCTGACGCACAAACGCGACGTGTCAGTCGTTCGGATCGCGTCGCGAATACTCACAGCAGTTCACTACGGTCCCATCCGACTTGATGCGTCCCTCGCCAGGCCGATCGAAATTTCTCCCCGATGACGGTGGCCTCTCGCCACGATTCGATCGGCGAGACAGCTCCCTGCAGCCTTCCTGAATCGTGGGAACCCTTCTCGGCTCCTCCTCAATTGCAACGATGCTCGCCTCGAACAAGCCGACGGCAAGGCTCCCTGGGCTCTGCAGGGCCGAGACGCCCGGTTGGGCGCCACCGCAGGCAGATTTTCCGCCAATAGGTGCTCCGTGCTCTCCCGCCACCACCAGGGGCTCGGTCCTTCCCCGTCGTCATTAAGCCGACGGACGGCGGCTCCGCGCTCGGTATTTCGACCACCAGGACGCGAAGAGCCTGCGCCGCTCGATGGTGGACGCCTTCGCTTACGGCCAGCGCCCGATGGCCGAGCAGCGCATCGAGGACGCGACGCCGTGTCCGTCGTCGACCTGTAGGATGGCACCGGCCCACCCCGGTGAAATCACGACGGATCGAAGCCCGCTACGACTACGACACGCTACGACGGACGAGACCGAGTACTTCGTTAAGCCCCGTCTCCACGAATCCTCTCGCGGACCTCCAGGCCACTGCCGAGAAAGCCCACACGACGCTGGGCCTGCGGGACCGTCCACATGGACTCGTGGTCGACGGTGACACTGGTTCATCGACACAACGTCCCTCCCGACATGATAATACATCTCCTCCCCAGGCTGCTGCGCGCTCGAAGATTCCTCAGCCCTTTATGCGCCGACATCGTTGATTTCGTGGTAAAGCGTACGGGCGGTACAACGTGACTACGTCATCGACGAGGAGGCACCGGCATCATCATCTCCGGGACGGGGAAGCCGCGGCCACCGAGGGTAACCTTTCATTTCATCCTTTGTGGGCGGGAGGATGATTTCCCAGACGTACTCACGTGGGGAGCAATCGCGGTGCTCCTTTGTGCAACGACGGACGCATATCACCGACCGATTGTGGCGCCCACAATCGGTGAATTCGAAGCAATAAAGGTAAGTTTATCTCAGCTGCGAAGAGAACTGCCTCATGTCCTCACTGTGAAATTCTGACTTGTCCGACGCGGCGCGTATGGGGTGGACTGCCCTTCTGGCCCCTACCAGCATAGCTGGCCTTTGTAAGGGTACGCTCACGTGTCCACGGTGGTATGACGCGTTCCGCGCGCACTATTGATACGCGGCCAATGTTTTCGTGAAACATTGTCTAATTGCGTAAGCGGGCTAATCCCGTAAGCGATCAATTCGTGAAAGGTAGTACTACACACCGACGAGGGCTTTAATTGAGTGGGGTACCGTTCTCTGTACGGCTCTGTGTCGTTCTGAGCGATCCGATAGCTCGCTTCGCCGACACGGAAGCTCTCAGAAAAGAAAACCAAGTAGCAGACGCTTCTCGGCGTCCTCCGCACCGCCAGACGATGCCTCAAGGACACCGAGTAACTCGGCACGCATTCGACGGTCGTCGATGAACGCGACGTTTTCGTGGGGAACATCCGAGGGCGCCTGGCGCATCTCAGTAGGATGCCATGGGCAACACAGTCCCGTGATCTGGGGAGAACGCGAAAGTCGAGAGACTCCCCCACTCAAGGAACAGCTTGGATTGCCTTCCCGCGATCGGATACAGGGCGTTCGACAAAATAAACGCACTGCCTGCCGACGCAGCACGGCGCGCAAACCAAGCATTAGCCCCTCGTTCGCTTTTCCGCCATCCGTACGGCGCATCAGGCAACAGGCTGCTTCAAGAGCATGAATTAAACTCCCGGCTGCCCGCAATCACCAATGCGATCCCAGAACTCACGGTGAGGCACCCGCGTCGTACTCTCCGCGGTGACGCATCCTTACAAGTCGACGAGCGACACGTGAGGCCTCGCGATTCGTCTCCGAACATGCGGGCGATGATGGCGGGTCCAGGTGGGCGTCACGAACTCCACCGACATCAGCACGGTGCGCGAACTGCCTGGGGCGTGCATGCCTTCCTTTCCTTCTGGTACCGCGAGCGACGACGGACCTCAAAGGTAGTTTAAGCGTAGATTGAGCCACAGATTAGACCGAAATGTATGATTGAAAACATACTTCGCCTGATCTGCGGAGAATTAGAAGAGTGATCAGTGAAGAATAAGGTCTACGTTCGCTGAGGATCGTCTGCTCCCGCAGATTCGATGACGATTCGACCCTTCTTACGCCCGTGATGGAGCGCGTGTCGTAAGCGTCGGACAGGGTCACGACGCTTGGCGACGGGGTTGTTGCTTGCGGGCGCGCGGGCGCGGCGTTGCCTTCGCCTTGCCGACTCGGACGATCTCTTCAGTGGTACGCGGAGGCCTTCCGCGACGATGCGCTCGCCAGTCGTTCCATCTCCTCTGCCGTCGACAGGGACAGCAGGCGCGGGCTGTCGCGCGGTGATGACCTGTGCGGCCACCTTCTTTGGACGGTCGGGGGGAGCTTGAGCGCAGGTGTTGGCAATCTGCGGGCGCGGCGGGCGATTCGCTTGGCGAGCTCTTCTGAGTCGCACCGAAATCGGCCATGAGCTGCTGGTATGCTCCTTCCAGCGGGTTGAGCTGGGCCCAGTGGAGGTTCTCCAGAGTGCGTCGCGGAGCAGATCCCGTCGTCCGTCGATGATCGCCGGAATCGTGGTCGCGAGCTCGAGGCGCGGCGCGCCTCACCGCCAGTCAGTTCGGCGCGTCGGGCTTCTCGGCGAGGAACTCCTGGAGCTTCTCCGAAACGGCCGGTGGCAGTGTTGCCCACGAACGACGACGGGCTGAGGAACCACCTCCTTAATGGGCGGACAGTTCTTCCAGATCATCCTCGAACCTCACGGCTGCTTCGTGGGGAACAATCTGATCGATAGCAATCTCGGCGAAGATGCCCCGGCACGGGCAGAAGCTCATCAATCCTCAGATGTTTACGGAAACGATCGAACACGCGAAGTATCAGCAGCACCACCGGGCAGAAACGTTACCACCTCGCCGGAGCTGAGCCTGTTGATTCCACCACCAAGGGCACTGCTGCGAGGCTGCCGCGCCACCACCACTCGAGGACGGCATGCTTGGCGCTTCTTCTTCGACGAGGCGGCGCGCTTGGGCTGGAAGATCCTTGCGGATCCTCCCTCTCTAGCGGAGCTGCCCACCGAGGAAGAACATCCAGAGGACGGGACAGGGTGGAGGTCGAATGGCTTCTGCTCACCCGCCCGAGGGATGAGAGCCCCAAGACCCCGGCCGAGACCGGTGTGCTGAAAGCGCGCGGCCTCAGACTTCGGTGTTGCATCCGCCATTGCAATACCACCTTCAATTACGTGCGTTTATTGTTTCATGAAAAATGCCATAGGATCACCTATGAGCGGCTTGATCACTGCCAACAATGGTCCCACACAATCTGGCTAACATTGCCGATTCAAACTGCGGAAAACTCCCGAATGTTTCACGAAACGCTATCCGCTACAGAAAGACGCGACACAGCTCAGGGCGGCCTTGGTATGCGATCGCACAACGTTGCGCGGGTCCGACGTGGACAATCTGCCGTAGCTCGGAGCCCTGAAATGCGAACGGAACGCGGACGTGATCTCGAACATCTGATGCGGAAGTGGCACGCACTCGATCTGACCTCTCCGGACAGCCGCGTACGCTTGTCGGACATAGTAAGAGCATTCCCGACACGGGCCAGGGGACGAGATCCACGCCAATGCGCTCGACCGTATTCCAGAGCTGGCTCAGGCCCTCGGCGCAGTACTCGGCCCGGATCGGGATCAGACCTCGTCGCAGCCACCATGACGTTCAGCGTCACGAGGCCGAGCGGGGTGGCCAATCAACCAAGACAATGTCAATGTCATGATGCCGGCGCCACTCACGCGGAGCACCCTCAGCGACTTCACGCCGTGGAAATCAACCAGTTCAATCTCGGCACCAGACAGGTCGATTGTCGCCGGGCACACGAGGTCCGTCACATCGGACACGGCTGGACAACATCCTCCAGCTCTGGCTCCCCGATCATCACGTCGTACGTCGATGGTGTACCGCCGACCGGGTGCGGGACGCCGAGCGCGCTAGAGGCGTTACCCTGCGCGTCTGCATAACAACGAAACCGAAGACCACCAATCGCCAGGCCAGCAGCCATATTAACGACCGACGTCGTCTACCGACGCCCCCTTCTGGTTCGCGCGCATATGATACCGATGGCGGACGGGGCCGCGAAAATGTCGCTCGCTCAGCATGCAAATCGCGCATGTTGCTCGATCTGAGGCGACGGGGGTGTTTTTGGTACACGTGACACCTTCCTAATACCTCTAGTCTACGGGCAAACGCACACTAACAGCACGAAGCCCGCGATGCATCAAGGTTGAACGTCCAACCGAAATACATTCGTCCTGCCTACGGATCGATTCTCCCGGCCATCAGCCGAAGCTGATAACCGCCAATCACCAAACGAACAACGGAACAACAAAACATCCCGAAGCACTAAACAGGCGATCGCCACATCAGCCGCCGCGACCATCACTCCCTCGAAAACCCTACTTGATACGCGTGCAGACCACCACATACGTCGACTCTTCCTCCATGATCGAGGAACCCCGTATCTCGGCACGCAGGTGACGACGCAGCTCAGCCGATACCCGTCACCCCAATCGAGCGCGACGACCCGCCCAATGAGCCACACCACCCCACGATCAGCGGGTCATGCGCACGAGCTTTCTCATGCCCGCCACGGCGCGGGCAGTCACCACGTCCGGCCTCGCCTCACAGCCCTCACCGCGCCTGCAATGGTCACGTTATCGGCCCAGTCCCCGCGCCCATGATCCACCCGACCCGGCGCACGGGCCCAGCCAGGTGCAAATCCAGCTCCAGACGACACGCGGCGACACAATGCCAGAGCAACAGTGCCAGGCCGACGTCCAGGACCACGCCGCCTTGCGGCATGAAGTCCAGGCACGGCGGCGGAGTTGACGATGACGCGACCAGATACGCTCCATATCGCACGGACCAAGACGCCGCAGACTCGCCCTCCTCTCGGCATGCGCGCGTATTCCGCGACCTCGGAAAAAGCCGGTCCGAAACTACGGACAGTAAGCCAGGGCTCTTCAGACGAAGGGTGTAGACCTGGCATTCCCGTCCCGTTCGGCTCCTCACCACCGTAGTTCCTCAGCAGGATGACGACGCGGCGATGAGAACAACCCTCCGACTCCAGGTCAGGCCCTCGTCAACGTCGCGGCACACCTGCGCCTGAAAGGCTTCAGGCTTGACGGCCTCACCGGAGCGCGGGACATGGCCTCACGCGTGATGTCCTGCAGCCTTCCCAGCGCTCAGCGCCCAGCGCTCAATGTCGAGCATGAGGCGAGCGCCAGTCTCAGTCTGGACGGCAGGCGGGTCAGCTCCCGGAGCGCGTCCAGACCCGCCATCTCGCCCACGAGGCGCTCGAGAGCCCCGGATCGTCGCGCGACGATCTCGACCGATGCGCGGCCATTTCCGACGTCATCCGATGTCACCGTCAAGGCTGCGAAGCCGAAGTTCTTCCAGGTAGTCGGCGGCAAGCTCGCCCTTCTTCGAGCAGGTCAGCTTCTCGTTGTCGCCACCGCGTGTCCTCCGTAGTGGGGAATGGGTCTGCTGGTATCCAGGTACCCGCTCGGGCCTGGAACCGAATCCTGTCATCGCCGCTGCCGCGGCGGCTGGCCTTGCGGCACTCAATGCGGCGACGCTCCAATCCCCTCGGCGCTCACGATCCGTGAAGCCTTCGCCCCGGCGCTCGGACGATCCCACGGGCGAGCACTCCCACCGAGGGCACGGCGTCGCGGACCTGCTTCGGAGCTCGGCACGCTGGGCAGAAGCTTCCCGCTTAGCGATGCGCCGACGGCGGGCCAGCCGTGCATCCACCGCTCATCAGGGTCGTCCACCTGGAAGGCAGGTTGCAGTAAACAGTGACACTCGCCGGTGGACATGGAAGACGGGAAGTCGCGAAGCATGCTGCTTCAACCTTGATCGCACCTCGGCGAGCGTGCGCTCATTCGGAGTTCGTCGACCCCTGCAGTCCAGTGGCGCTGTTGCCCAGGGCGGCACGCTCACGGTCATAGTTCTGGAGAAGGGCTTGGCCCATTCCGAAAGTAGGCGGACTCGCGCAGGGAGCAGAGTTCCTACGTAGGCCGGGGAGCCGGGGGTCGGCATGACCTTGATGGTCCAGAGGACTGGGCGAGGGCCCAGAAAAGCAGTCACCGTAGATGACGCCATCTGGAAAAACACGCCGAAGATGAACACCACGGCATCACGTACATCACGGAGCGCCACGACTGGACCCATCAGTTTGTCGCCCATGTCAGCATACGCTAGAAGGACAGGCACACCAGAACCGCAGGACAACCAAGGACAATCGCGGCATAAAGACCGCGACGATGGCGATCCCCCTGATCGCGCAGCGTGCGGAAGCGGAACACCGAAGACGGTCGAGTTCACGATCCGGTGGACACCCGGACCAGTGAAGCAGGCCAAAAGTGGTCGGCCAGTCGCCATGGTAGGTGAAACAGGAGATGGAGGAGACCCACGATGTCGCGAGGTACATACCACAGAACGCATCTGCACGAGCATCGGCAGGCAGGAAGAGGGCGAGACCTTGTGCTTCGCTGGAGGGCCTGGGTCTCTTCCATCATCACCGACGGCTGACCTGGTCATCACCCTTGTACTTCTCCCGAATCACGCATCTCGGCTGATGGCCCGCATGGCGCGCGGATCGGATCTGCTTGAGAACAGCAGAGACATGGCGATGCCAGGATGGTGAGCAGCACGATGGACAGGACCCACGCCATGCGGAGCCGGAGGACATTTGACAGCACGAGAGGTCGTCGATCCAGACCCACACGTAAGGGAGATCGCCCGCGAGGGGGGGAGGATTGCGTCGAACATAGTTATCGCTCGCCGTGGCGCGGGTGCGCCGCTGTCGTTGTTCCTTAAATTCCAGGCCGTGGCAGGTTACCGGTCAAGTCTGTTCCGGTCCAGTCCCATAGAGGCAGGACGTTCCCAGTTATGCCAATCCTCAGGTGAATCAGGGCCAGGCACCAGCGTCCACCTCTGGTACGTTCTCTACTCCGCCAAAACTCCAGGGTTACATCGCAGGAGCGCCAGGAGCAGGATGATCCATGATGAACCATGGACACGGACCCTTGGAGCCGCAAATGAGCAGCCGTATCGACACCAGGGACGGCCGAGGCCAGGAGACAGCGCTGGTAGGCGACGATGGGGCGGCACACAGCGCGAGGCACAGCCACGACACTCATCGTGCGTCCACGCCACGCTCGCCATCACGCGGTCGAGGTCTCGCCGAGTTTGAGGGAACGCCGAGGGCCTTGCGTGAAGACCTCCGCCACGACAACCCGCCCTTCGGAAGACCGGCAACTCATTCCCGCATGAGGTGGCGCACGTCGCCGACTCGATTCCGTCGTTGGCATAACATTTCCCTTGGGTACGACGAAACCGACGAGGCGACTCGTTCCCCGTCGGCTCAGACGTCGGACGACGACCAGCCGCCTGCGCGTTCCCGTCGGATCGAGGCGAAATCCGCTGTCAACCATGCGAGCGCGCGCGGCAGCACCGGTGCGTCTCGGACAGCAGCGCGGCCTTGCGGCGGCAGGCAACCAAGAATAGCGACGGCGCAGGTCACATCGCAAACGGAAACCAGCGTCTACGAACGACGGTTGCGCTGGAAGGCCCTTGGTGGTCACAACAAATTCTCCTCGGCAGGCGGTTTCCACCGATTCGGTTAGACATCGACACACGGTGCCGATACTAGACACACGCCACGAAATGACGCAAAACAAAGACCAAGACTAGCGGATGAGGCCTTGCGTCAATGCAGCATTACCCACCGCATGCACAAT
>BNJV01001541.1_pt1 | contig 96800 bp, 160 predicted proteins | sample 8540591 | NCBI WGS metagenome assembly BNJV01 (sample SAMD00202457, study PRJDB9452) | human saliva metagenome | host: Homo sapiens | reverse complement strand
CTGGGCCGCGCACCACCCGGTACTTTACGCCGTTCCCATCTACTGCGAATGCGACCAATGCGGATCACCCTTTCATCGAAGGCCGCTTGTTCCAATACCAGCCGCCTCGGGGTGGATGGGGTTGGGGCGCTCGGCTTCTGCACCGGGCCGCCCCAGTGCTTCTTGGAGGCCTTGCGCGGGTGGGGCGGCGGGGTCGTGCAGACGCCGTGCGTTTCGGAGAGCGGCGACCGTGGGGCGTCGCCGGGCGTAGCTCGACGTGGGGCGACGAGGACCCGCCGTGCCTCAGACACGGGGGCGCCGCCGGCGACGGAGCCGACGCGTAGGCGCGGGATCTCCTCGATGATGGCGTCGCGAGCCGTCTCCCGCGACCGATAGACCGTGGGTGCGGCAGCGCTCGCGCAGGCGCCTCTACCGCAAAGGCGCGGACGCGTCCGGAGTGCGCGCGCTCGCCGCCGATCTGCGCATCCGGACCGGAAGCGGCCAGGTCGAGGACTCCGGACAGCGTCACCGATCCTCCACCACCCATCGACGCCCACGGGGTGAGGTCGGCGCGAGCGGGCGCACGGGCGACGCGAACGCGCGGGCACACCAAAGCTCGAGAGCAGGTCGATGAGGTCGAGCGCCTGGGCGCACGCCGAAGCGGCTGAGCGGCGGGTCGACAGGTTCCGGCGCGTTCTCAACCTTCTCGCGAGGCCTGCTCCACCTGGGCGGCCCTCCCTGGCTGCAGCGGAGGCCACCATCGCGCTCGGCGCGGGGCGAGCCCTGCTGGCCGAGCTGCTGCCTCGGCGGGTGCCGCGGAGCCGCCGGAAGAAGCGGAAGGGAGAGGCGGACGCGTGGCGTCCCCGGCCTCGTCGAGGCGCGGAGTGAGGCCCTGCCCGGGACGCGTGACGAGGAGCGTCGTGGTCACGAGGCGACCTTCGCGGGCGCGAGCGACGATGTCGCGAGGGAGGCGGGCGATCGCCTGGCGCGTGAGCGCATGTCGGCGGCGCGCTCGGGCGAGGTCCACGCGGTCTGGTCGATTTCGGTGGCGCGGGCGCGCGACGGGGGCACGCAGACGCTCGGACGCGTGACCCGCAGGGACGGTGCCCACCCAGTAGTGGACTTTGGTTCGCCCGCCGCCCAGGCGGTAGCTGGGTCGTCAGCGCCGAGCGTGATGATCTGGCTGTTTCCTCCTCGACTTCAGCACGGCGGCGGCGACGAGGATTCACCGTTTTCGGTCTTGCCTTTGGCCAGGGACCAGTGGTAGCGTACTGGATGGACCATGAGGACTTCGATGTCCCGCGGGTCAGCTGGGCTCAGCTCGGGGACGACGACGCGCTCAGGTCAGTGACGCGACGAGTGCACCCGCAGACCGAACAGTCGCTGGGGGCGGGGGCTGGCATCGACGCATAGGGACAAGGGTATGTCGCGCGCGCCCATGCCCTGGTGGGCGCGCCACGTCACTGGTTCGGGCCTTCACGAGGCCTGCCGGGGCGTGCCCGAAGGGCCTCAGTCGAGTGCCGACGTACCGCCCGCGCGGCGACGTCGAGCTCGTCGGCGAGTGACCAGCGCGGAGTGGCGCATGGTGACGCGGTGGGCGAGCGGTCCGCGGGGTCTTCGATCCACAGGGGCTCGGCCCGCCGGCGGCGAGCACGCGCATGGCCCCGCGACGCCCCTGGGCGAGCACGTATTCAGGTCGTCGTCGGTCAGGTCATCCGCGCAGCAGGGAGTCGACTTCCTCCATGATGAGGCTCAGGGAGCGCGCTCGACGGGGGCCCTCGAGGCCCTGAATACTGGCGCGCGCGACCCGTCGGCGAGCGCTCGGCTACCAGCAGCGGGTCGCGGTGGTACCACCTGTGCAGCAGGTAGACGCCACAGCGCACCGAGCGTGAACTCGGGGCTGCGCGACCACACGTGCGCGATCGTATCCACCCCGCTGGTGCGCACGGTTTCGCGCAGGCGCGACGTCGGCGTCGGTGAAGGTCCGTCGCCCACACCTGCGAGGGCCCAGGTGGCGGTGGGCGACGGCGGCGCTGGACGCGGGGTCTTCGTCGCCGATAATGGCGTCAGCCTCGCGGCGTCGTGGAGCACGGCGGGCGTCGCGGCATCTTCGATTGGGCCATGAGGGATTTCTTCCTCCCACAATGGCTGCTGGGCCTATAGCTCAATGGTAGAGCAGCGGACTCTTTTAACCGTAGGTTGGGGTCTGAGTCTGGGCCTACTGGTCGCCCTCGAAACGTTCCCGGGGCGTTCACGCTATCCGCGGGCGCGCGCCCGCGCTGGAGGTGCAGCATGGATCTCGTCTCTCTCGCGCGCATGGCGGCCTGGCCCGCCTGGCGCCTCGGCGACGCGCTGGCATGCCGACGCAGGCGATGTCCCCGGCAGATCCGCGCGGTGTACGGACGCATCACCGGCCTCGTCGACGGTGACGCCTGCAGCCCTCGCGCCGGGGATGCCGGCGTCGGTCACGGATGACACGGAACAGGCTCTGCTGATTGCGTCCCTCCTGGTACGAGGCCGGGGCTCGTCTCGGGTCGCGTTGCCCCTCAATGCGGTCGAGTTCGCCCACGCCCCGCTGGCCTGGGAGGATTCAACGATCGAGCGCGGGTCGCTCGACCTGCAGGCCCCTCAACGAAGGCGGCTACTCGAGCGCGTGCGCGCGGGCGAGGACCCGCTGACCGTGGGCGGGGCGGGCACCACGAACGGTGCGGCGATGCGCGTCACCCCGATCGGTATTGCGGTCCGGATACCGATCCGGAGGCTTTTCGCCGAGCCGTGTGGTCGTCGTGCCGGGTCACGCACGCGACGCGACAGGGTCTTCCAGTCGGCTTGCTCGTCGCGTACCGCCGTATCCATGGGCATGTGACGCGGCGCGCTCGACGAGTCCAAATCTGAGGGGCCTGCTGTGGAAGGCCGTCACCTACGTCGATTCGCTCCTCGAGCGCGGCGCGTGGACACCCGACCCGGACGTCATTGCCGCGACGCGCAGGGCCATGCAGCTGGCCGTCAACCCAGCATCCTCGTCCCTGGAATGCCTCGAGCGGTGCAGGCACGTCCGTGGCCTCGGCACACGCGATCCCCATGGCCCTCTTGCGTGCTGCCTCGCGCGAGATCCTTCCCCGCAGGCTCTGACGGATGCCGCCAACATCGGTGGGACACGGACACGATCGGCGCAATCGCGGGCGCGATCCTGGGTGCAACCCTCGGCGTCGAGGTTCTCCCCACAGACAGCCTCTCGAAGATCGAGGAGGTCTCCCACCTCGGTCTGCCCACCGTCGCCAGGGAGCTCCTTGAGCTGCGCGATCAGGCGCTCGCCGGGCGCCCGGAGGACGCTGCAACAGATGCCTCTTCGGGTGCCAGGCCCGAGGTTTCGCGCGGTGCCACGTCTCCCCGAGGAGCCGGCCCCGGCCTCGTCCCCCGATCCCCGAGCCGGGCGGGTCGTCCTCATGGGGCAGATCCTGTGGACCGGGTCCTGCAGGGCACCGGGCCGATATACGGCGGCGGCCTGGGGGGCACAGATGAGGGCATACACGTTGGGGCTGGTTTCAGCGCCCTCGTGGCCGCTCGCCGCCTGGGAGCCGAGGCCATCTCCCTCAGCCCGATCGGTGACGGCCCGAACGCCTCGCTGATCGAGGAGGCCCTCAAGCGAGAGGGAATCGTCGACGCAGGCCCGCGGGTTCCAGACTGCGACAACGCTATGCGCACTGTGCTCATTGCGCGCAACGGCAGCTGCACGATCATCGCGACGAAGGCGCGGAGGCGATGGCACCCGAGAACGTATGGGGCAAACTATGTGCTCGTTGCACCCCGGGGATGCGCGTATATCGATGGGTCCCTGATGGATCATCCTGCCAACAGGATTGCCGCAGAGAATGCCCTGCGCGCCCTGCCCGAGGGCGTACGCGTCGTCCTCGACGTCTCCCCCACCATCGGTATCCCAAACGGACTGCCCTCGAACGCCATCATCTCCATGAACTACGAGGAATCGCAGGTTCTGTGGACCTGGATTCCAGAGAAGGAACGACAGTTTTCTCCCGGACGCCAGCAGATAACGCGGCAACAACATTGGCCTCGCGACTTCACCGCGACGTACTCGTCCATAAGGATGCGAGCGGCGCTTACTTCGCACCGTATGCCCCCTCGGACGCTCTGCCCACCTTCCATATCCCAACCCCGAGAATCCGGGCCGTCGATAGCAACGGCGCTGGCGATGCTCACTCAGGCGTTCTCTCCGCCTGCCTGACGCAAGGGGGCTCCCTCAAACGGGCGCTCCTGTTGGCCAACTGCGCGGGAGCCCTGGCATCAACCGCAGCGGGGCCCGCAACATGCCCGCCCCGAGCCCAGATCGAGGCCGCAGCAGACGCGCTGGACGAGCAGGAGGACTGAACGATGGACCCATCGCCCTGACCGCGCCCAGGGGCCCACGATCGGATTCGCTGGCCACGTCCTCACGATGGATGCCTTGGTCGAGAACGGCGACGAGGCGGCAGGCCTCAGCGAGCGCATCCTTGCGCTACTGAGGCTCCAAAATTCCGCAGAAAAGCCCTCGTTCCCCTCCATGAAGGTGCCATCCCATCGGTTGGCTCAGCTGCTGGTCCACGCCGCCCAGGCTGGCTCATACACGTCAACCTGCGGCCCGACAGGCCTTCGCAGACGCCGTATGGGAACCACTGCGAGGACGAGGAACCACATTGCCGGGAGTTTCAGGCGGCAACACTGGTCGCCGCGGCAGTGTCACTCGGCCTCGACAGCCCGAACCTTCGCGTCGAAGACACCCTGGTCCGCGCTATCGATGTCGCCGCGTCGTTGGAGGCGCGCGGCGAGTGGAGCCCGGAGCCTGACGTCGTGGCCGCGACTCGTAGGGCAATGAACATTGTCAGCAACATGAACGAGTACCCAGAGTCTCCCTTCGAGTATCTCGTCGAGCAGATCGGTGCGGGTGGTTCGCTCGCAGATCGTCCCGATGGCCTTCGCCCGGCCTCTCGCCACCAAAGACCGCCGCATCCCGACCTCCCTCGGCTAGGGGTTCACCTGGCTAACAATCCTTTCCACCGCATGTTCCCTCGTCGGAGCGGTGCGGGGTGCAGCTTTCCTGCGTTCCTACGGGGCACGCGTGGTCGAGGAATCCCTCCGATTTGATCCGAAGGAGAGCGCGAAGAACATTCTCTCGGGCCGCATCCCCTACCCGGGCGACCTCCTCGTCCCTGACGAGCCCTCGCACCCGATCGCACCATCGGGTCCCTCCTCGTTCGAGGACACCGATTCTGGCGAGAGCACGCGCCAACGCCACTTCCTCCGTAGCCCCACACGCGTGCCCCTGCGGCGCTCCGCGCCGACGCTCAGCTCGGACGCGTCGTTTTCCTCGGCGAACTCTTCGCTGACAACATCATGCACGGGCACAAGTACCCAGAAGTCGGGGAACACGTGTGGGCGTCGGACCGCGGGTGGACCGCGGGAGGTTGCTTGAGGCCATGGCGGCGGCTCAGTCATATGGGCGCTCAGGTCGTCTCTGCAGCCCAATCGGGCAGGGGCCCAACGCGCGATCATCACGCAGGCCCTGCGACGTATGAACATCATCGACGCGGGCCCTCACCCGAGCGGGAGGGATAACGGATACCGCTTCCAGTTCTCTGCCGACGAGGGGTACCGCACGATCCTGCGCGGAACCAACAGCGACTGGTACATGACCCTTCCGGACGACCACCCCACTTCCTCCTGGCATCGCGCGAGTGGGCGGAATCCCTCCAGGCCTTGGGTCCCTCGGACATCCGTGGATCGATGGGGCCTCTCATGGACACGAGCCCACGGCACAAGCCTTGAACGAGGCCCTACGAGGACTTCCCCGAACACGTGCGTGCGTCGTATTCGACGGGGAGCATCGGACGAGGGCGTCCCCGGCAATCTCCCCTCGACAATGTTCTCGTGTCGCTACGAGTCGGCAAACCATACGACATTCAGGGAGCATTTCGGCGTGGATTCTTCTCTCGCGCGTTACAACGACCGGCCCGAGCATCAGGCAACAGCTCTCTCGCCTGCTCAGCGAACGCCACATCGTCTTGCACAACGCCGACAACGAGGCTGTCTGTTCGCCCCACGCTGGATGACGCCCGCATTCTGTCCCCTTCCTCACGCGGGTTCCAGGACCTCCGTTCAGCCCAACGGTCAGGACCGAGCGAATGGCGGACGTTCGATTCCGGAACGCTGGCAGCCTGCCTCGCGCTTGGCATGAGTGCCGAACGAGGGATACTGCTGACACCAGTGCGCTGCTCTGGGACCCTGGCCTCGCTCTCCACCCGAGAAGCTATACGAGACGGCGGCCACTGGACTCAAGACCCGCGATCAGGCCTGACAAGGAGAAACGAGAATGGATCTGACGACCCCTCACGCTCTTGGTGCGCTGGCAGGCTTGGCCCGCGCAGACGCAGCACATTCGGCCACGCTCGAGTGCCCAACAGGCCCGTCGGCGCGGTCGTAACATCGGCGATAGCCGCTGCCACGCAACCCGCGAAAGCCCCGGACGGCCTGCGCAGCATCCGCTCCGGACGTTGGTCAACCCCCGCCGCGAGCGCGGATTCTCGCCCGATGTGTGCGGTTCCGGTCGGCATCGCACTATCGACGGTCGATCTCGAGGCCTTCGCGGAGACCGTGTGGTTTGCGTGCGGGTGCACAAGCCGGAACGAGTTTCAGTCCGCAGCACTTCTGCCGCCGCGGTGTCCATCGGCATCAATACCCAACGTCGCTCCCCACATCGACACCCTGTGGGACGCGGTTGATGTCGTGAGCGCGATGTCCCCACGCGGCGAAGAAGACGGCGGCGCGGACGTGCTCAGGTGGCCCAGCGCACCCTGAAGGCGCTTGCCAATCACCCAATCGGATCTGCGCTCGTCGCCCACGCCTGTACTTCAGGAAACGCTGTCAGACCGTACCCTCCAGCCGGATCGTTCCGCTCGCTTTTCTTGGCCGCCTCACAAGGCGCCTGACGAGGCCTCAGCGCTCGCGTTGAGCGGCTCGCCGGCGCTGGCGAGGCGGTTGCAGGGACGCTTCAGTCTTTGCACCCAGCGGAGTACTCGGATCTCGATCTCGCACAATGTTCTGAGGGCGTTCACGTGGACTGGCTGGGGATTGCCGGCCAGCTCCTCGAACTGCACCCTCCCGCTCCCATCGACTGGATCCGTCGAGCGCTCGGCGACGCTATTCCGCGCGTGCCCCGGCGTGACCCTTCCCCCTTCGAGGCCTCTGAATCTCGCTCTTCCGCCCGCGCTGCTGTGAGGGTCCGAGCACCGGGGATCCATACAGGAATCCACCGCCGTGGACGTATCGGCTGGCCGCCGTCGTCATGTCTGAACTGATGCGCGATTCGACCGACGTACCAAAGATGAGCGCATTCCCACAGGCGCTGAGTGGTCGACCCGTGAGGGCGTCCACCTTGCACGCCCCTTCCCCGCGATGCGCGCAGCACGCAGCATGGGGGTCGAGGTCGTCTCCCTCAGTCCGATCGGCAAGGGACCCAGGGCCTCGATCATCGCCGAGGCCCTGGCGCGCGATGGGATCATCGACGCGGGTCCGCGCGTCACTCGGTGCGACAACGGCTTTGCTTCGCCCGTCACCACGCAGGCCGGGGGATATAAGAACGCCAGGATCAGCGGTCATGCCACAGACGGATGGGACGAGGTCATCCGCACTTTGGGCCCCTCCGACGTACTCTACATCGACGCGAGCATCGAAGACAGCCCCTCTGTCCTAGCGGCGGCCGAGCATGCGTTGGCCCACCTCCCCCGTCACGTGCGAGTGATCCAGGACATGTCGGGGGCATTCATCGGTCCGCGTTCTCTTCCGAACGATAACGTGCTGATGGTGCTGGACCAGGGGTCGGTGGAGCCCTTGGGCATGCGCTGTCGTCTGATCGCACTGCTTCGATGCCTCCCGCGTCCCCGATCACGCCGCGAGCTTCATCCTGTCCCTCTTCCATCGTTCCACGCTCGTCAGCACGATGACATACGAGTCCTTCCTCGCCCGCCGGAGCCACGCGACGGACAAGGTAAACAAGCCACGGACGCGTTTCCAGGCCCCCACCGTCGCATCCACACCGACCACGACGGGGCGTACAGCGTCTGACGGGGAGCTCGCGTCCGCCCTCGCTGAGGGCAACGCGATCGAGCGGAGCATCGTCCTGCGAACTGCGCGCGCCTTTGGCTTTCGACGATGCCCGGCCCCGCCTCGTGTCCCACGCGAACAGACAGAGGCTCGCGGCTCGCGCCTTACCAGAGCGAGAGGACATCGAGCTGAGCGCCGCACGCGCGCGCTGCACTGGCGGGAGTCGTGTCGGCGATGCAGTCGGCAGTTCTTCAAGGGCGATGTCGGCGAACTCGCTGAGGACCTGCGCCGCACATTGCCACTGTTGACGGATTCGACCACCGCCCTCCCCACGATGCCCGGCGCACCCGCGGGGCACACTCACTACCGCTCACGCGCGAGGTTCTCGCATCGTCGGCGCTACTCTGAAGGTGCCTCCCCACCGTCGAAGCCGAGGACCGCGGGGGTGATGAGCTAGCGGGTTCTCGCGTCGTCCAGCAAGTGCCATTCCGGTGGGCATCACGACCGTGACGACCGATGCCGAGCCCGCGCGAGGCCGGTGGCAGGCCTGCGGAAACGAGAACCTCACCCGGCAGGAGTTCCAGGCGGCGGCCCTCGTCGCCGCGGCAATCTCGTTGGGCATTGACAAGAAAAACTACAGGGACAGAAGAATCGGTTCCGTCCTAGGAGAAGCTATCGATCGTGGCAGCGCTTCCCACGCGTGGTCTCCGCGAGCAGCGAGCCTGACGTGTTGCAGGCGGCGCGCAAGGCGATTGAATCGTCCGCAACTTCCGTGATGACATCTACGAGCGCGTGCGCGGGTCGATCGGCACGTCTGCAGATCCGACGCAGTCGGTTCCTGCTGCCTTCGCACTTATTCTCAAGGACGAATCACGGTCCACTGCTGTCAGCGCCGCCGTCCTCGGTGGGGAAACAAGTGTGATCGCGGCGATCGCCAGCGCCGCTCCCGGGCACCCGCGGCGTCACGATGTTCTCCCGACAACCCCGCCACGATCGAGAGGGCTTTCCCACCCGGGCGTGGCTCCCGTCCGAGCGCCTCGTCGAACGGCGTGTACGTCTCCGAGGGAGACGAGTGTTTGCTCCCGCGGAAGAAAAACCAACGATGATGCGACGTCCAACTGAGGAGACAACAGCATGATTCCGCCTTCTGACACCACCCATCCAATTCCGGACGCACTAACTGACGCCTCCTGCGGTCGCGGTTCAACCAACGGAACGGTCCTTGGGCTGGGTCGTCCTCATGGGCCAAACTCGTGGACCCTGCCGTTCGTGGCGAAGCTCTGCCCCGCCCGGCGGCGACGTGGGCCATCGACGAGGGAATGCACGTGGCGGAGGCTTCACTGCCCTCGTGGCGGCGCGCCGCATGGGGGCCGAGGCCGTCTCCCCAGCCCACCGGCGACGGCCCCTACCCTCGCTCATCCAGGCGGCGCTCGCGCGAGAGGGAATCACGGACCCCGGGCCTCGCATCGCGGGCATTGACAACGGGTTCTGCATCGCGTTCACGGACCGCACGGGCGAGCGCACCTTCATCTCCACAAAGGGCGCCGAGACGATGGCACCCGCGAGCGCATGGGCGGACTTCGTACGCACGATGCACCCGGGCGACGCACTTTACGTCGACGGATATCTCAGCGGACCACCCCGCGAACCGCGTGGCTGCGGAGGCGGCGCTGCGCGTCCTGCCCGAGGGCGTGCGCGTCATCCTGACGTCTCCCCAGCTCATCGGATCCCAGAGGAGCTGCTCCTCCGATGACGTCATCGTGTCGATGAACCAAAAGGGAGGCCCAGGAGATTGGTCAGCAGAGCGAGGATCTCGAGCGTCTGCAACCGGTGCCGTGAGCTCACGAAGCGGCGCTCGCAATGCTCGGCCTGCTGGGCCGTCCCGTCCTCGTGCGCGTGGCAGCAAGGCTTTGTACGCCCCGCCGGGACAGCACCGAATGCCAGCAACGAGTGATGCGGCCCACATCCCGACGCCTCACGTCGAGGCGATCGACACGAACGGCGCGGGGGACGCACACTCTGGCGTCCTGGCGGCCTCCCTCGCGCATGGCATCCCCATGGAGAGGGCGCCCCGCTGGCCAACTGCGCGGGCGCGCTGTCCACGACGGTCGTCGGCCCGGCCTCGTGCCCGATGCGCGAGGAGATCGAGGCCGCGGCGGATGTGCTGGAGGCGAGCAACGACGAGGAGTGAGCGCACAGGGAATGAGCGCCGCTCAAACCCGGTTAACCGCCAACTGAACGACCTCTCGCGGCACCGCATCTGCGCAGGTCGGGAGAATCAAACGTGCGAGATGCGTTAACTATCCAACCGAGTCGTCTATTTTGTACCTCGAGGGCGCACAATCACATCATGACGACTAACGACACCCAGGACCGCAACGGCATCGTCGGCGGGGCGCTCACGGTTGCCCTGCTGGTCACGTTGGCCGTGCAGAACGCCGTGCCGCCAATGGCGACCGACATGTACTCTACCGCGTTCCCACAGATCACGGCGGACCTGGCGACGAACTCGACGATGCTTCGGCTTCACGCTCACAACCTTCTTCGTTGGCTACGCGTCCGGCCAGGTCCCGCGGAGCCATCTCGACCAGATCGGGCGCCGCCGACCCATCGTCGCGGGCGGCATCATCGCCCCCGTCGGCTCCATGATCTGCGTGTTTACGCCGGGCATCTGGGTGCTCCTCGTGGGCCGAGTCTTCCAGGGCCTCGGCGGCGGCGTCGCGCCTCGGTGGGCCGCGCGATCCTCGTCGACGTCGCACACGGCAAGACGCTGGCTCGCGCGATGAGCCTCCTCCAGGCGTGATCGTCGGCTTCGCACCGATGCTCGCCCCGGTCCCCGGCGCTCATCATCACGCACGCGACGTGGAGGGTCGTCCCTCGCGCTCGCCGCCTTCACACGCTGCTCATGGCGGCCCTCGCGTGGTTCCGTCGACCCGAATCCCTCACCAAGCGAGCGCCGCCACCAGGCGGTATTCCGCGGTTCTTCCACGGTCCTCGTTCAGGTCGTGCGCATCCGCCCCTTCGTGGGCTTCATGCTGACCAACGCCTTTCGAGCTTCTGCATGCCCGGCTACATTTCGAACGCCACCTACGTGCTGCAGGCCCGCTGCCTGTCCCCCATGGCCTTCGCGTGGGTGTTCGCGCTTTAACGCGCTGCTGTCGACGGATTCGCGCTGGTCAACGTGCGCCTGATCTCGCACTCTCACGCCGCGCACGCTCATCATCACGGGCCTCACGATCGCCGCGACCGGCGTCGTGACGCTGGCGATCTCGACGTTCGTCCTCGACCCGCCGCTGATTCTCACGTGCGTGGGCTTCGCGCTGGTCGCGACGGCGAACGCGTTCATTTTCGGGAATTCGCGCGCAGGCCATGAGCGAGGCACGCGAACACGCGGCACCGCCCCATCTGTCATGGGCGTGTTCCAGTCAATCGCGAACGGCATCGCCGCTCTGGCGACCCCAGGCGGCGACAGCGCCGTGCCGATGGTGCTTCGTCTGCGATCGCTCGGCTCCGCCGGCGCGTGGTTCGCGTCTCTGGGTGATCGCCCGCGGCGGCAAGCACATCGCCTCGCCACCAGCCTCGACTGAGGTATTCAACATCCCCGGATAAAAACCCATAGGAACCCTCGAAAGGCCGACGCGCTCCGTTGTTACTACAAACGTCGTCAATCCGCAGCATTTTCAACGCGTCTCCGACCCCGCATGTTACAAACGTCGTCAATCTGCGGGCTAAAACGCCAGAAAATGCCGATTTCGCCCGGATTGACGACGTTTGTAACAAGGGAGCGCTAAACCCCTGGAGTGGGGTGGTTTTATCGACGTTTGTAACATCGCGACGTACAAGAATCCGACCGCGGGGCGTGGTTCGCATTCTGGGTGATCGCCCGCGGCGGCAAGCACACGCCCTCGCCAGCTCAGCCTCGACTGAGGGGCTTCAACGTCCCGTCCCGTTGTTTCGGTACCACCCGGGTCACGTGCACCGGCATCTTCTGGATAGGTTGTGCACATCTGGATAGGAAATCCTCTTCTGGATAGGTTAATAAGCTATCCAGAACGCAATAACCTATCCAGATCCTCGCAACCTATCCAGATCACGCGCCTGATCGCGATGAGTTAGCAGACGGCACCATCTTTCACGGCCCGGCCGCGACTATCGGTTGGGACATCGCCGCCCGACCCGCAAAGTGCCCCGCCGAAAACCCCCTAATCGCGCGAGGCCAGCCAGACCGCGACCGACACGAGGACCAGGCCGATGAGCTCGAAGACGCCGGGGATCTGGCGGAGCATGACGGCCCCTGACCAGGGCGGAGGTGGCCGGCAGGATCGCGGCGAACAGCGCGAAGGTCGACGCCGCCAGGCGCCGCATCGCGAGCGCCTCGAAGGTGTAGGGAATCGCGGTGGGACAGCAGGCCAACGCCGACGACGGTGGAGATCAGCTTCCACGAGGCCACGGCCGCCATCGCGCCCGGCCCGAGGATGGGCGCGAAAAACAGGGTGCCCCACGCGCATCCGAGCGCCAGGTTCAGTGACCCCATCGCGCGTGGTTGAGGCCTTCTGCCCGACGAGACGATGTAGGCCGACCAGGCGAGGGCCGCAGGAGAATCCAGGCGACGCCGACGCGCACGCTCGGCACGCTGAGGTCGAGGGCGAGCCCGCCGATGCACGCCACCCCAGCGAACGCGAGGACGGCGGCAATGCGTGGCCGCCAGCCGCGGCCTCGGATGACGGCGACGGCGACGGGGCCGATGAACTCGATGGACACGGCGGTCCCCAGGGGGATGCGTGCGATCGACTCTGTAGGAACGAGGAGTTCATCGTCAGGATGATGATGCCGAAGAGCGCGGAAATAGCCAGGTCCGAGCGCGTGAGGCCGCCGCGCCACGGACGCTTCCAGGCCAGCAGGACGACCGCGCCGGTCAGGACGCGCCACCAGGCGACGGAGGCCGGTCTCGACGGAAGCGAAGGCAATAACCGCGAGCGCCGCGCCCACGTACTGGATGAGGCCGGAGCCGACGATGTAGAGCTGGGGCGGAATGCGGTCGGTGACGGGGCGCTGCGCGGGCGCGTTCACTGGGCGGGCGCGAAGGTGAGGGCCGCCGAGTTCATGCAGTAGCGCATGCCGGTGGGCTGGTCGGGCGCGTCGGGGAAAACGTGGCCGAGGTGGGAGCCGCAGGTCGCGCAGCGCACTCGGTGCGGATCATGCCGTGGCTGGTGTCGACGTCTCGACGGTCGCACCGTCGTGCGCCTGGAAGAAGGAGGGCCACCCGCAGGAGGAGTCGAATTTCGCGTCGGAGTCGAAGAGCTTGGATCCGCAGGCCGCGCACGAGTAGGTGCCGACGCGCGCCCGTCGAGGAGCTCACCGGTGAAGGGGCGCTCGGTGCCGGCCTCGCGCAGCACGTGGTAGCGCATGGGGCTCAGGAGCTTCTTCCACTCGGCGTCGGTGCGGGCAGCGGGATCAGTAGCGTTCATGGATCTATTGTCCCGCGCCGTCCGCGCCTCGCACGCGTGCGCATTGCTTTCCTTGCGCGCCTCCATCGACGAGGCGGCGGCTCAGTTCGCGGTCACCGCTCCGGGCCGGGCGTCTCACCGTGAGCGGCGGGGTCGGGGCGTTCAGGCCGCTAGCCAGGATTGCCGCGCCCGTGCACGTATGTGCGGGCGCGGCGGTCCGTTTTCTCGCGCTGGCCTCAGTGACGAGGCCGTGGCCCGTTCACCCTGTCCCCATCACTCATTGGTGGCGGGTCCTGCGTTGGAGGTCTTCTCGCCGCCGCCTTCTTGGGAGTCGCCTTCTTGGCGGCACCCTTCTTGGCGGCGGGCTTCTTCGCGGTGGCCTTCTTGGCGGGGAGCCTTCGCGTCCTTTTCAGGGGTCGCGTCGGCTACCTTGTCAGCCGCGGCGGAGGACTTTTTGCGCCCTTCTTTGCGGTCGAGGCCTTCTTGGTGGCCGCCTTCTTTGCGGGAGCTCTTCGCGCCCGCCTTGGTGGAGGCCGTCTTCTTGGCGGTCTCCTTCTTCGCCGGGGCTTCCTCTTCCGCCGCAACACCCTCTGTCGCGGCGATACCCTCAGCCTTCGCGGCCTCAGAAGCCGGATCGGCGATGGCCGCCACGGGCATTACGAGGGTCTCGTCCGCGGGCTCGTCGACGGCGGGCATGACCTGCGTGGCGTCGGAGTCGAGCGCGCCGGCCTCTTCGGCCTCCACGGGATCCATGACGATGGTCGCCTCGGCGTCGGCAGTGGGTTCGTCGGCGGCGTCCTTCTGCGCAGCATCAACCTCGGGGGTCTCGACTCGGGGCCGAGTCCTCCGCGGGCGCACTCGGGGCTACGGCCTCGTCGGTCGCGGCCTTTTCGGCCACCGCAGACTCGGTGTTTTCAGACTTGGGTTCCCGGGGCTCGACTACCGGGATCTGGCCGGTGACGGTGCGTAGCATGTCGGCCTCGGCGCCGGTGGGGGCGACTACCGGGAAGAAGTCCATGATCGACACGCGCGCGGGCTTCACCGTGGGCGTGGGGCGGGTTTCCGCATCGAGGCGCGCCTCTTCCGCGACCGCGTACCAGCCGGGGTGGACGGCGGGTTCGTCGGCCTCGTCCTCGGGCGCACGCGATGCGGCCATCTCGGCGGGGTCGGCGCGGGCGGCGGCACGAGCGCCGGCGCGATCGCCTGAACCGTGTCGGTCATGACGGCCGACCGGTGCGCACGGGCGGGGGCACCTGCACGGATGTTTCACGGATGTTTCACGCGCGGGGATCGGCGTGGTCTCCTGCTCGTCCGGGGACGTTCAACGTCCGACGAGGCCTGGGCCTCCCCTCGTCGCCCGTTTCCTCGGGCGCGTCGGGGGCGGGTGCGCCCTCACGCTCAGCATCCTCGACGGGGACGCTGTCCTCCTGCGAATCGGCGGCGCGCGAGTCGCCGGAATCGGCGGATGCGCCAGCGTCGGTGGCCGCGTCGGCGGGGGTCTCGCCCTGCGCGGGGGCAGGCTGCGCGTCGGCGGCCTGTTCCTCAGCGGAAGCGACATCGGCAGACTCCGCGTCGGCCTCTGGCTTCACGCCCCTCGACCTGGTCGTCGACGGTTTCGGATCCGGCGGCGCAGATTCGGGCTCTCGTCGGCGGAATCATCTGCGACAGAATCAGCCGCGGCCTCCTTCACGGTCGCATCGTCCACGCGCTCGGCACCCGCACCCTCCGCAGAATCGGCGGCTGCAGAATCGGGGACCGTATCCTGAGCATCCTCGGGCTCTCGTTCTCGGGCGCTCGTTGTCGGCAACAACCGGCTCAACGCCGACGGCTGCCAGGGCGAGGGTGGCCTCGGGGTCAAGGGGCCTCGGCTTCGCGGCGCTTGTGGGCTTCGCGGCGCTCCTGGGCGCGGCGGGCCTCGGCCTCGCGCTCGGCGTGAGACCTCTTCACCCGGGCCCTCGAGGGCGGCGGCGCGTTCTCGGCTTCGGCGGAGCCGGGAGAAGAAGCGCTCGCCCTCGACCGATGGAGGTGGCGGTGAGGGTCTGGGTGAGCTGCGGGTTCGCGTTGCCGGCGGCCTCGATGATCTTGCGCAGAGCGCTCTTGGAGATCACCTGGGTTTCGTCGCGGGAGGCGCTGGGGCCGCCCTCGGCGAGTTCGCGCTGGCGGTCGGCCATGGCACGGCGGCGGGCACGCTTGGCCTTGCGGCGGGCGGCGACCATGCGCGCGGCGTGCGCGGGGTCCTTGGGAGCGGCGGGCGCGGCACCGGACGCGGAGATCGCGGAGGCGGCGCCACCCGTCGCGGCGCTGGACTGCTCGACTGCCGGACGCGGGCGTACCCGCGTGGAAGCCGACGCCCGTGGCGGCCACGGCCTCGTTCGTGCCGGAGATCCCGGCGAGCTCGGCGGCCAGGCGCGCGATGCGCTCGCGGCTCATGTCCTGCTCGACGGTGACGGTCTGGCGCGGCTCGATGCGCTGGGCGGGGCGCGCCCACGGCTCTTCGGCGACGATCCACGCGATGATCTGCTCACGCAGGTACGCGCGCAGGTCGGAGAGGTGGCCGGAGTTCTTCGCGGAGACGAGGACCCGCACGGTGACGGTGTACTCGTCGGAGTCCGTGATCTGCACGCCCCACGTGCGACCGTCCCACAGGTCGGTGGCGGTCAGGAGCTGCTCGACCTTGGCTCGGATCAGGGTCATTGGTGCGGACCAGTCGAGCTTTGAGCTCGACGGTGCCGAGCTGGGCGGCGGCACGGCGCGTCCAGTTCTCGAAGGGCGTCTGCGTGAAGTAGCGGCACGGAATGATGAGGCGGCGCTCGTCCCAGATGCGCACGACCACGTAGGAGAGCGTGATTTCTAACGGAACCCGTCTCATGCTTGTCGCCGGCAACGACGACGTCGCCCACGCGGATCGCGTCGGTGAAGGCCAGCTGCAGGCCGGCGAAGACGTTGCCGAGGGTCTGCTGGGCGGCGAGACCGGCGATCACCGAGATGACGCCGGCGGAGGCCAGGGACCGTGGTCATGGCCCTGGCGGGCGACCTCGAAGGTGCCGATGATGGCGACCACGCCCACGACGACGACGATCGACTGGGTGAGCCGGCGCAGCACCTGGGCCTGAGTCTCGAAACGGCGTGAACGCCCCTGGTCAGAATCCTGGCGAGCCTTGGCGGCGTCCTCGAAGACCCACGCGGCGGCGTAGGCCATCCAGGTCAGGCAGGCGAGGGCGACAATGAGCAGCACGTGCATGAGGAACGTCGTGATCGACGTGCCGTTCCAGTCGGACAGGTGGGGGTTGACCAGCGCGATGCCGAGTCCCGCCCACGCTCCCCATGCCGCGAACGTGAAGTGACCCGGGCGGCGCACGCGCGCCAGGATCGACGAGGCCGTGGCCGCCTTCGAGAGCGCCTTACGTGCCAGGGCGGAGAGGAGAACCGAGAGGACAATACCCACGAAGGCGCCGACGAGCGGGCCGAGGATCAGGAGGGTGATGTCGATGGTCGTGGCCACGGCGCCCTCCGCCCCGGATTGTGGGTCGGCGATCGCCCGCGTGAGGGCGTCCGAGGCCTGGGCGAGGGCACCGACTGCTGGTGTCATAGTCATGCATCAAGGGTAGGTCGCCTAGCTGATGAAATCCTGTGAATTCCGCACAATTGCAACGTTTTTCGGTAATGTGTTAGCTGTCACTTGATTTCGTTTTGACGCGCCCCGCGCGTTCTGCCTAAACTATCTCCGTCTTCGGACGCCAGTTCGACGGGCCAAGCAGGCCCCCATCGTCTAGCGGCCTAGGACACCGCCCTTTCACGGCGGCGACACGGGTTCGAATCCCGTTGGGGGTACCACCGGTCGCTTATGTGATTGGAACAATTCAATAGGTCTTACCTGTTGTAAGGCCCCGTAGCGCAGTTGGTTAGCGCGCCGCCCTGTCACGGCGGAGGTCGCGGGTTCAAGTCCCGTCGGGGTCGCCGACCAGACCTTTTGGTTCAGGTCTTGGCTCTGTAGCTCAGTTGGTAGAGCGTTCGACTGAAAATCGAAAGGTCACCGGATCGACGCCGGTCGGAGCCACTAGCAAGTCCCCGAAGCTATTGCTTCGGGGTTTTTGTTTTTATCCATTGCACCGACGCGGCCACCAGGACCGAGGCCACTTACATGCTTTTTACCTGGGGCGGGGGCCACTTTTCAGAAGGTCCATGCGACAGCTCCACACACGCGACCAGACAAATTTCGCACATAATTTCCAACGGTCATTTTTCAAGCACGCCAGAAAACGTTGCAATCCCAACGATCAACGTTCACAGTTTGAAGCACCTTCAAGGGAATTACGTACGAAATTTCTGGAGACCGCGAGGCCCTGCGCCACACCCAATAAGCGAAGCAGCTCTATGAGCTTCACCATCACTGCGACTGGGCGACAAAAAATAGTAGCGCCAGTCAATTAATTACCGAACAACCAGAACGCCGCCCGAATGCTGACATTTCCACCCGGCTTAATGGTCTGATGAATCTGCTGGACGACCAAAACAAACCCTCCATAACGTGGACAAATAGACGAAAATTAAACGCGCGGACTGTGACGGACAGGCGTAGCCTTCCCATCAGCATCATTACTTGCTAACCTGAGCGGATGGGCGGACACCCTCGACGCGCACGCCACGGCCTCGTCCCCCATCCATGACGAATGGAGACTCACGTGCACCCACGCAGTATCGGGACGCCTTTTTCCCGCTCGCTGTCGGGCTGATCGTCGCCGGCCTGCTGGCCGCGTTCATCGCGATCGCCCCCTCCTACGCCAGCTCCGTCGGCGTCGTCACCAAGATCTCGCTGGCGCGCGAGGACAAGGAAACCACCGCTCCCACGGTCGGCATCCACGTCATGACCATGTCCTTCGACATCGACACGACCGGCAAGGACGTCGCGCCCGGCGACACGTTCACCATTCAGATTCCGCCGGAGCTTGAGATCGTCTCGGACTCGGGCAGCCTCGACGCTGAACTTCAGCATGCTCAACGACGACAAGGTCCCCGGTCGTCGACTGCTCCGTCCCCGCGGGTGAGGGCGTGTCCATGACCTGCACCTTCGGCGAGTACGCGAAGGACCATCACAGCATCATCGGCCACGGCACCGTGCGCACGAAGGCGGTGCACGCCACGACCTCGTCGACAGTGTCCTTCCCGGTCAACGGCACCGCTGTCATCGTGGACCTGCCCGGCGGCTCGATCTCCGGCACGTACGAGCGCATCCTGCGCAACACCCAGAAGTGGGGCCAGCCCAAGCAAGGCGACCCCTCGCGGATCATCTGGGAGATCGACATCAAGGGATCCCAGCTGCCCGAGGGCGCAACCGAGGTCGATATCGTTGACACCTTCGACATGAGCTCCGGCGGCTACTCGCTGGTGCCCGGGTCGGAGAAGCTCTACTACTACAACAACGACGCTGAGTACCAGGCCGATCAGGCACCCGCCCTCAAGGCCGGCGCGTCGATCGGCGACGGCACCTTCACGATGGAGGCCAGCGCCGACGGCACCGGGTTCACCGCGACGTTCCCGCGCCTGACGAACAACGGCACCTACGTCCTTCAGTACGAGGCCACGATCAACAACATGGCCACGGTTCGCAACGGCGTCACCTTCCACAATGACGCGCTCATCAACGCGAAGCTGTACACGGGCGGCGTGGACATCCACTCGGACGGCTCTGGGCGACGCGAACGGCGACACGAATCCGACGCCCACGCCCGTCGGTGACGCCGACGCCGGAGCCGACGCCTTCCGCGACACCCACACCGGAGCCGACCTTCGCAACTCCCACGCCGGAGCCGAGCCCGACCCCGTCCGTGACCCCTGTCTCCGTCTCCGTCTCCGACGCCGACCGTCACCTCTGACGCCTACGCCGTCGGTGACGCCTCGAGCCGACGCTCGTCGACCACCCCTGACTCTTCGGCCACGCCGACCCCGTCGACCACCCCTGACCCTTCGGCTCAACGCCGAGCTCGTCCACTCCCCGGCCACGCCTCCCACCCGTCGACTCTCGCGCCGAAGCAGCTGGCTCGCACGGGCGCCGACATGACTGGCGTCCTCGCTGGCGCCGGCATGCTGGGCCTGCTGGGCGCGCTGGCGGTGGCGGCTCGCCGACGCGGAGCCTGACCGTCCCGCCCTCCGCGTGAGGGAACGCATCTGACGCGCTGTGCCCCGGCCTCGTATCGACGAGGTCGGGGCACAGTCATAGCGAACGCGCCCACGCGCGCGCTCGCTCATTGCCGGGAAAGTGAGAGAAACCGGCGGCGAGCGGTCGCGTGGGCGCGTCCGTTTACACAGAACGTTTCAACAGAGAGAAAGCACCCGGAAGAAACAGTGATTAGCGTAACAGGCATCGGGTTCTCCCGGCGCGTTTGATGATCAATTTTTCGGCGAACTTTTGTGCGACCGTTTAGTCCCCCATGCACCGCTCGAAAGGACTTCACCTTCGTTGGAGTCACCCACGATGCGCCAGGGCTCGAGGACGAATTGTTCCTCGTCCCAGTCGTCGTCGTGGATGTAGGTGCCGTCGAGGCGCCTCGACCGTCTCGGAGGCGCGACCGCAGGCTTCGACGGCCTCGAGGATGCCGAGGGCGATGAGGACGCGGCCGCCTTCGTCGTTCAGGCGGTCCGTATCGACGACGATGGTGGCCAGCCTGCCCGGGGATCACTCCCAGGTGGGCTGGCTGCCACCCCTCGTACGCGCCCTTTAGTCACTGTTTCAAGAACGACTCATCTCCCTGCTCAGAGGGAAAACTCTCGATCAAACCAGTGACAGCAGGAGAGCATTGCCTGTCTTTCCTGACCGAAACCAACCTGGAGACTAGTATCGACGCAGCGAGAGGGATACCGTAGGGACATCTGGTAACAGAGCGTTCAAAGGAAGCTCGCTCGACGACTTCGTGCGGGACTGCCTTCAGCGTCTGGCTGTAAAGACCCCATGTACCAAGATATCCTTCCGTTATGTGCTCCTGAACGATGTTCAGGAGCATTTGTTTGCTCAATTTGATTGAGCATTTTCCCGATTGACTCTATCTCGGCTCACGCGGGGAATACGTCCTCCTGATGCACTACACGGGATCATCCCCGCCGGAACACCGCGACCGTGGTCGCATCGAGCGCTCGCAGGACCCTCACAAACGTATTCCCCACCCATCCCCGCGCGCCACTGCGACACATGGGTGCGATCCTGAAACAATGCGTCGAATGACCCGCGTGAAAACCCTGCATGGCTCGGACAGCCAGAGCTGCCGGACGTGACGGCCGACGCCGCGCGCACCGGCGCGAGCGAGCCGCCCTCGACCCCGCCCACACCTCCGACGAGGCGCCCGCCCAGCGCGGCGCCCCTCTCGTCGTCTCGAGGAGATCCCCAGCGGCACCACCCACGAGGCTCGACGCCCCCACCGCCGACGAAAACGACGGAAACGCTCACCGACGACGGCGCGAGGACCTGCAGGAGACTCGTGTCCTCCACCCCTCGTCACAACCGGACGAGGCCGAGGCCACCTCCGCCGCGCTCACCACCGACGCTGCCGAAGCAACAGAGACCGCCGCGGAGACCGCCAGCGACATCGCGCCCGAGACCGCGACCGCCAGCAGGCCGCGCCCGAGCAGCACGCCCAGGAGCTCATGCCCGCCAACGGCGCGGCACTGAACACCAACAACGCCGTCGCCGCCCCCGTGCACCTGCCGCCCACCGAGTCTCGCCCCTGGCACCGCTCGCGCCGTTCCTTCTCCGCGGCGCCGCGTATCGCGTCCAGGTCGCCGCCTGGGCCTCGACCCACACGGGACCACGCGACCGGCGCGGTCCTCCCTCGCCAATATCGACCTGCTTCGCGCCCGCTCGCTGAGCGCGATCCTGACCCGACGGGCCGCCGCGCTCGCGCCCTTCCTGATCCTCGCGGGCCTCGAGGAGCCGCAGGCTTGACCGCATCGTCGCCGCGCCCGTCGCCGCTGGCGGCGCGCCCGCGGCCGTGATGACCGGTCGCGCTGATCCGCGGGACTCGCTCGACGAGTCCCCGACGATCCGCCAGAACATCCCGCACCCCTGTCCGCGACGGCCCGTCGCCGACTGGGGACAACCTCGTGGGCAGCCCTGCAGATCCACGCGGCCTGCCCAGCGTCGACTGCGCCCCTCCGAGCTCTCCGCTGAAGCGTCAAGGCCCTCATCGCCCGCGCGATCGTGTCCGCCGAGGTCTTCCTCATCGAAGACCCGGTCACCCTGCTCGCCGCCGCCGCAAGGCGAAGAGCCTGGCCCCTCCTGCGTTCCCTCGCGGACGCGGGCTGCGGTGCGACACCGGTCAGCAACCGAACGCGCCGAGGTCGTGCACGCTCCGACCGCGCGATCCTCCCTCACGAATCCACTTGGTCGTCTCGACGCGCCAAGCCCGTCCGCCGCGGGTCATCAAAGCCGCCTCCTGAGGCCAACCCCGAGGACCCGTGGAAGGCCCCTCCTCGGCCTGGATCCCCTCGGCGCTGCCCGGCCTCCTTCGACGAGGTCATCGCACCGAGACCGCCTCGCCCCCGCGTGTGGCACCCGCTCGGCACCTCCGACGAGGCCGGGGCGCAGACCCCGGACGCGCAGCAGGCCTCCGAACCCGAGGAAACCGACTCGCCGAGGCTGCCCTCGACGCGGCGACCACCCGCGTGGAGGCAGCCCCCGCCCTAAACAACCCAGGCGACCGAGGTCCCCGAGGCCTCGCCCGTGAGCCCCGCACCGAGACCGCGATGCGCGGCATCCCCGTCGTCGAAGCCGAGGACCCGGCCCTGGCCGAGCCCGAGGTTTCCGACCTGGTCGTGCGCGCCCGCAAGATCCTCTCCGACCTGCCCTGGCTCATCGATTGCCCCGCAGGAGTAACGTAACGGTCACTGCGAGCCGCCATTCTTCGTGAGACACTAGGGCGTATCAGGCGAGGCATCGCCTCGTTCACCCGTACGCGCAGGAGCATCCATGACCCAGCCCACCCCTCAGCCCGGGCAGTACCCGCCCGCTGCCCCCGCACCCGCCGCCGGCGAGGCGCGCCCAGCATCGGCCCTCGCGTCCGTCGTACCGGACAGCTCTCCAGCATCATCCGCGACGCGAGTCGTCGAACTGAATAAGGCGAAGCTGCGCGCTTCGCATCCGAGAGCGGCAGGGCATCGGCACCTCCTCGTGGGCCGCCGCGGCCTCGCGCTCTACCTGCTGGGGTGGGTCTTCCACACGATCGAGGTCGCCCTCGAACTCGTCGTCCCCGCGTGGGCGGCGTCGCTGATCGTCGTCGGCATCCTCCTCCTGATCGTCTCTGATCCTCGCGCTCGTGGGCGTCAGCGGAAGAGCCGCGCGCGGCCCACCGCCCCGACCCGGCTACCGCGCCGGTCGTCGCCACCGCGAAGCCACCGAGACGATCAGCAAGCGAGCACCAACCTCGATACTGCGTAACGCGACCGTCGGCGAGGCCGCGCCCGCCGAGCCGCGCAACGGAAGCCCAGATCACCGTGCCGACCTCGAAGCGGTCAGCGCGCCGAACTGGCCGCCACGATCGACCCTCGAGCTGTACGTGCGCGCGTCCAGCCCGCCGCCCCTCGCCCAGGAGGCGAAGCGAAGCAGGCCAGCGCCCGCTTCACCTCCCTTCAAGCAGTCCGCGCCGCCGGTCGCAGCACGCCGCCGGCGGTAATGCTGCCGCCATCAAGCGTCGGCATCGTCGCAGTCCGCGGTCAGGCGCTCATCGGCGTGCATCGTCCTGTTGAGAGACCCGCTTCGTCGCGTCGCTCCCGTCGCGAGTCGCCGTTCGCCGCCCGCGAGGCGAGACGCCGCGCGCAGCGCTCCAGGCCCTCAAGTCCGACGTCACCGGAGGCCCCGGTGGGGCACCAACCGACGCGAAACCGGAGCGTAACCCGGCCGCGTCAGCCGCAGGGCTGCGCCGGTTCTGTTTCCTCAGTTTTCGCGGGCCTCCGCGCGCGAAGCCGCTCCGCCGAGCGCGCAAACGCAATCCACAGCGTCAAGGCCCGTCATGACTAAGGATGGTCCCACGAAACATTTAATGAGCACCCAGCAAACCGCCTCACGGCGCACCTGAACGACGTGGAGGGGGTCGACGCCATGGGGCGCGCCGTCAAAAGGCTAAGCAGATGAAAGTCGCTCGGAAGCTGAAGTACTTTCAGCCCCGACACCGACCCACACGCACTTCAGCGAGAGCTGGCGGATGAGGACTCGTACACGACGAACAGTGCCGTGGACGAGCCTGAAGAGGACGATGCGATCGACGACGACCCTCTACTCGAAATACGCCGACTTCTGCCGAGATGCCCGCGGAAGAAGACGACATCGATCCTGAGCAGCTTCGATGAGTCCTTTCTGGACGCGGTGGATCCTCCACTGCTAACGGCTTTTCAGCCACAGCTGCAAGCGAGAATTGGTAGGACCGGAACCCGCCGCTTTCGCGTACCCGGAAACACCATTTCGACGCGCGCACGATAAGGGGTCGAGGCCCGGCAGGTCTCGACCCTCACGCGCTACTCACAGAGCGGGCGCGCCAGCTCAGCTCAGCCAGCCACGCATCACCAGCCGACGCGGTACCTTGCCGTGTAGCAGCACGGCGCCCGCCTGGACGCCCTGCAAAGCGAGATGCGAGGCGCACGCCGAAGGAATCTGCGCTCAGGTCGCGGCCACCGGGCCAAACCCACTGACCACACCGTCGGCGCCTACCGACGTGACGGAGCCCAGGACCCACGCGGCCACCCCGGCCTCGTTGATCGTGACAGGACCTCGGAGGCCACGGACGCGGGAGACGACGGCGACCATGCCGACGCCCAGGTTCAGGGAGTCCTCCATGCCGACCCAGACGTCGCGCCGCGGCGCACCCAGTCGAACACGGCGGGATGGTCCACGTCGAGTCAACTGTCGCCACCGCGCCGACAGGCAGGACGCGCGACAGGTTCGCTGCGGCCAGGCCGCCGCCGGTGACGTGCGAGTAGGCGTGGATGCCGCCGACGCCGAAGCGCTCGACCAGGTCGAGGCACAGGCGCGTGCACAGGCTGGGTGGCCTCGAGGAGCCTCGCCGAGGGTGCGTACCAACTCGGCCACGTGGACTCCAGCGAGGCGCCGACGCGGGAGACGACCGAGCGCACACCAGCGAGTAGCCGTTGGAGTGCAGGCCCGAAGACGCCATGGGCGTGATGATGACGTCACCGTCGGCCACGCGCTCGGGGCCCAGGCAGCTTGGAGGCGTCTGCACGACGCCGGTCGCGGCGCCCGCGACAAGCCGTAGTCGTCGGGTTCCATGACGCCTGGTGCTCGGCGGTCTCGCCGCCGCGATGAGGGGCGTGCCCGTGGCTTTGCACGCGCGGGCAAGGCGATGCCGGTGACGATGGAGGCGACAAAGCGCTCGGGGACCACGTGTCCGTGAGGCGATGTAGTCGGTCATGAGGACCGGCGCGCCGATCACGACGCCGTCGTGACGACCATGCCGACCAAAGTCCCGCCCATCGTGTCGTGCACGTCCATGGTTTGCGCGATCGGGTGATGCCCGTGGCCCACGCCGTCCGTGGGAGGTCGCGAGCAGCGGCTTCTCCATGCCCGCAGGCCGCGCCCGCGCCGCGAATCCGCCGGTCGCGCCCAGGACGGTGGAGTCGTGGTGGCGGCCACCGCGCCTTCATCGCCTGACGCAGCGACGCCCGCAGCGGTGCCCACGCCCAGTCCAAAACAGCCGCATGGCGTCGATTTGCGTCGTCCGGGTTTTCGGAATAGGAACGCTCGCGGCGCAGGTGGCGCTTCGCGGGCGGAGGTTAGCAGGTGTTTAAAGTCCGCAAAGGCACCAGTCCCGGCGGATCGTCTCGCATTCGCCGGTGGCAGCCGATGCACAGGACGTGCCCCGGTCCGAGCAGCACCAAACCATGCCGTCACGATCGACAGGTAGGCCAGCGAGTCGGCCGATGGATCGCCAACCTGTTCGACGCCGCTGAGAGCCATTTGCCCATGCCGGAAATCGATACCGAAGAAGCATCACACAGCACCCTATGGGGACGAGATGCGGATGTGCGAATCAACCGAACTGTCTGTTTGTCTGTCTCCCAGTTGTCCTTCCAGGCCTGGTCAGCGGCCCGCTGCTGCCCCAGCCGCCCGCACGAGGTCGGACATTGGCTGTGGCGCACGGTCTCGGCGGGCACGCCCGACCTGGGCGCCTGGACCCCTCGGGCAAGCGCCTCTGGGCGTCATCTCCGCAGCCCTCACGCACCGCGAGCTCCGGGCGATCGCCCGTGGATCAAGGCCGCCCACTACGGGTCATGGTCTCTTCCCGATCCTCTTCTTCACCCTGGTCACGCGGGCTACGCCCAGCTGCGCGTCCAGACTCTTCATCGCCGCCCCTCCTCGGCCATTTCGCGCCCCGGAGCGGCTGACCGCGAGGCTCTTCGCGTGGGGCGGCCTGGCGGGCATCATTCTCCTCATTGTCGCCAGCGCCAGCGCGCACGGGCACAACGCGCTGCGGAGGCAGTCCTCCAACGGCGATCCCGACGCCGCTGCTGCCGCGGGCTGAGACCGGAAAGGCACGCCCTCGTCCCCGGCAGCCCCACCCGCGTGACCTCCCCGCGCGGCAGCGCCTCCCGTTTCCTGGGTTCGACCCGCTGGCGGAAGGCCTTCGTCGTCAGTGGGTCATCCTCATCGTGTGCGCGTGCGTCGTGGCCCCTGCGCGGGCCTCGAACACGTGCGCTGTTCAGCGTCACGCCGGGCTCGGCGGGGCCCACGCGACCGCTGCACTCTCACCGGCTGGCCTCGGCGCGTGCCTCTTCGTCACTACGCGCGACCTCCCTCTACCGCCTCGCTGGCAACGCGATCGTGCTGGTCAGCGCTCAAGGCGTCATCACCTCCGCGACCTGTAGCTGACGGGTCATCGGGAGTCCAGACGAGCATGGGCGTCGCCTGGCACCGCTTCGTCGTGCGATCCTCAACCTACAACACGCGCCGCAACGCCGATGGCACGAAGTCCCCTGGGCACCGGTACCACATGTGCTCGCCGACGGCAAGCCGGTCACCAGCGAGGACGACCTCGACGGCGTCCCCGAAGACACGGTCCTCGGCGTGGGCACGATCGACGACTTCTCGTGGAAGGCCCGCCGCCTGTGGACGCATGCACTCGTGCGCCAGAGCAGCGCTGCCGCCAGGAGCTGTGCCCGCCGTGGAACGCAGAAAGCCCCTCTCCCGAGCTGCGCTCATCATGGGCCTGCGCGACCACATGGGAGTCCGCCTCCAAACGTGCAGCCCAGCGTCGAGCGAGGAGACCACCAGAAGCTTCGAGGACGGCGAGGTCCTCCTCGACGCAAGGGCGCGTGCCGGCCTCACCGCACTCCTTCGACCTGGTCTCCGCCCCGTCCCTGTCGGGCGCGACCGGCGAAGGCGTCTCCGCGGTCACCGCTCTGGTCCCCGAGGTCGTCTCCGAAGAGGTCCTGTGGGACTCAGCACGAACTGCCCGGGCGCCTGCGTCGAGCAGTGCCCCGTCGACATCAGAAACACATCGACCACATCCTCGACCCGCGCCGCCACCAGGTCCTCGATGGAGGGCGCGTGCTGCGAGCTGGGCGCGCGTTTCCGCGGCATGGAGTCCGCCAAGGCGAACCCCTCACAACCAGCAGCCCGCCCGCAAGCGTGCATGGACTGGGCGAAGAAGCTGGACTGAAACGCATCCTCAGTCGCCCGGCGAGGACATCGAGGACGCCCGGAGGTTGACCACCTGTTCCTGGTGCGCTGCGCGGCGCCTACGACGACACGGTGGCGAAGAAGACCGAAAGTGCCGCCGCCTCGCCGTGAGCTGCCGCACACCGCGGGCGTGTCCGCAGATCCTCGGCTCGGGCGGGTCTTTGCACAGCGAGCGACGCCCGGCCCGCCGCGCGCCGGCAACGAGGCGCTTCCTTCCGGATGCTGGCCGCCCGGGCGATCGACACGCTCAGCGAAGCCAAGCTCAGAAGATCGTCGTCTCCTGCGCACTGGCTGGCGATCACCGGCAGTACCCGGAGCTGCGGCTCCTTCGACGTCGTCACCACGCAAGCTCCTCAACCGCCCGGTACGACGGCTACTCACGCCCATAGTTTACTTCCGCGCAGCCTGCTGCGCTCTACAGGCGCGGCGGACTCCACGGATCAGGCCGGGCACAGATCCGCAGGCAGCGTCCCTCGGTCGGCGCGCCCTGAAGGTCACCTACCACGACGCATGCTTCCTGGGCCGCCACAACCGCATCCTACGAGGCCGCCGCGCGCGAGCTCGTGGGCTCCCTGCCAAACGTGGAGCTCGTCGAAATGCCCGCGCAACCGCGACCGCGCGATGTGCTGCGGCGCGGGCGGCGCGCACGCTTGGCTCGAGGAGACGCGCGGGACCCGCATCGCCGACGCCCGCATCGTCGAGGCCGCGTCCACGGGCGCGGACGTCGTCGCGACGGCCTGCCCCTTCTGTTCCCAGATGCTCGGCTCGGCCTCGGACGTCCGCCGGCTTCGTTCCTCCGGACGCCGACCACGGCGGCGCAAACAACGACGCCGCCACTGGCCTCACCCGGCGGGAAGCTCCCGGAGTGCGGGACGGCCGTCATGCTGCTCGAGTCCGTCAAGCGGCGGGCAGTAAGGCATCGCGCACGGCGCACCCCACGGTGTGCACCGCACACAGCAGACAACGCACACACGCAGCAGAGGGCGGCGCAGGAAAAACTGCGGGGGCCGCCCTTTGTCTGAAGATCAGTCCTCGACACCGACGATGACGTTGGAGGCCTTGATGAGGCGGCGACGGCCTTGGAGCCGACGGTCAGGCCGAGCTCCTCGATGGCGGCGTTCGTGATCGACGAGGAGATGACCAGGCCGGGGGCGACCTCGATCTTGACGATGCCGTTCACGGGCCTCGGAGATCTCAACGACGGTGCCGGGGGAGCTGGTTGCGTGCGGAGAGCTTCATGCTGTGTCCTTCCCTTCGTATGGATATGAAAAACACAGCCACACTCAGCGGGTGACGCGCGCTCCGTCTACAGGTGGCCTATTCGCCGCCTTCAGGGAGATCTCGAGGCCGACGAGGAAGCCGTCCCGTCGATGACGTTACCCACGAGGGAGCCCGCGATCATTCCGGCGGCCTCTCCACGCTCCTGGGTGGAGCGCAGGCGTCGAGGCGCAGCGGTGCGACTCATCGTGCCAACGCCGGTGTCGGCGCGAGGTGGGCAGCCAGCGGACCCGCACTTTCGATGATGGCTCCTACCGTCCACGGCTCCCCAGCGTAGGACGCGCGCGCGGCAGCATGGGCACGGCGGACGCCGTCATCACTGCGTCCGAGCGGTGGCCGATCGGGCTCCATGAGGCGTAGCCGTCCGACGACCTGGCGGCTTTGTCGCGCTTGTGCCGCGTGCTCCTCGCGCGCCTGGCGATCACTTGGAGTGGCGAGATGTCCTTGCACCGGGCCTCCAGCCGGCCTTCAGCTTCGTCGATCTGGGCGATCTGCGCGGGGGTCAGCCAGGACGGGCTTGGGGCCTCGGGCGATGATCGCGCGGCGTCCTTCGCTCTGCTCGAGACTGGCGCGCTCACGCATCGCGGAGAAGCAGATCCTCGACCCAGTCCAGCGCGGCGAATACACCGTCAGGTTCACTGCCGAGTCGGCGTCAGGGACCATGACGTAGCCGCTACCCGTGACCGCAGCTGCCCGCCACGCGGCGGGCCATGCGGCGCAGCGCCTCGAAAGCACGCGCGGTACTCCAGGCCCGTGGGCAGGCCGTCGAGGGAACGTGCCTTGTCCCACTCGCCCATGACGCCGTTGTTTTTGCTGGCGGGCGGGCGCCTGCGGATGCAGCGCAGGACCCACGCGCAGCAGACAGCGAGGCCGGGGTGCCCAGCTGCCGCATCGCGTCGGCTGGTCAAGGGTCCACACGGCCCTTCCAGCTCGGCGTCGGAGGAGAGGTGAAGAGCGTCCCGCGATCCATCCGGCCTCGGTCCCACATGGAGATCGCGAGGGCCTCGGCTCCGGCGGCGGGATCGACCGCGTCGGAGACGAGGAACAGGTGTGGTGCTCGCGCGCGACGTCCAGGTCGATGACGCCGGCGGGCTCGCTCACCTCGGCGGCGGCGGCGATCGATGGTGGGCCTCAGCGCTCGTCACACTCACCGTCGGTACCGCGATTTGAAGGCAGCTCGTCGAAGTCGTCGTCATTGAGCCGACGTTCGTCTGTGAGCGGGTTGTCCGTCGCGCTCATCGGCGTCGGATCCGCGAACGCGAATGAGCCGAGGCCATGTGCAGCCCGCCCGAGGAACGCCTCACCGGCGCGTGGCGCCTGGGGCCTCGTCCCTGTTGGTGACCTGCTCGCGCGGCGTCATGCCGCAGAGCGAGCACCCTGAGTGACGCCCGTGCGCGTCTCGCTGGGAGGAGCCACCGGCGATGCCGTATCGACGTGACCGGCGCTTCGCTGCAGCACGACCTGCGCTGAAGAACACCGCGAGCGGGCGTCGCTCGGGCGGCTCCGGCGCGGTGCCTGCAGGTCAGCCCGCTCGGGAGCGGGCGGCTCCGGCAGCCTCAGCGCGATCCCGGTGCTGGCGGGATAGCTCGCCTCGCGGGCCGCACTCCGGCACGCTCGGCGCGTACGCTCAAGCCGGAGGGCGGAGGGAGGAAGAGCCGACATCAGGTATCACCGTTCGATGCGGTGCGCGTAAAAGCGCTCCGTGGGTGCGCGGGCGTCGGCCCGCTGGCCCGGTGTGGCGAAACCGAGGCCACTGGAACCGTAGGGTGCTCGGTAGCGGGCGCGAACAGAAGCACAGCTGCCCGATCTCATGCCCGGTGAGAGCAAAATCGGCATCGTCGCCGTGTTCGTGACGCGTGGTGCCCAGGGGTCACGTGGCCCGACCAGCGGTCACGAAGCCCCGCCGTCGAGTGAGTGAGCGAGGCCGAGGCGCTCAAGGAGGACTTGCACCGCGAGCAGCGATGAGTCGTTGCCGAGGTGCCCAGCCGTAGGTGGCACCGGCAACGAACCTTCGCCGCGGGTGCAGCACAGAAGCGCTCGATCGCCCACGTCGACCTGGTGGGTAAGGTCCGACGCTGATCCGCCGCCGGATCGATCACCGGGTAGCGGTGGTTGTCGAAGAGGCGGAACAGACGATCCAGGCGCACGCGTCGATAGCTGGCCGGCTGGACGGTCCCGGTCGAGCGGGTCGAGCTGGATTGTACGTCCAGAGGTCCAGGGAGGCCTTGATGTCGCGGTCGCTGGAGCAGCATGACTCGATTGTCGCATACTCAGCGCCGCGACAACAGCCCTCTGCAGGGTCCTGCGCGGCATGGCCTGAGCGTCGATGAGCCACCGGGCAACGCATGAGGAAACGCCATGATGAGTCGATGAACGCCTAGATGCCGGAGACGATGGGACCGATGAAGGTCGGCGTCGGCACTCAGCTGAATGATGCCCTTCGTGGTGTAGCCCAGGTAGAAGTTGTGAATACCGAGGGCACCCAGGAAGAAGGCCAGGAAGCACTTTGGCGACAATCCACTGCTTTGGAGCACCAACAGCGAAGGGCTGACCGTAGGCGGAAGGCGGCTGACCATGAGCGGAGCTCACCGCGTTCAGTGCGCACCCGCGCAGCGTGGGCAGCCTGCTCATAGCCGGGCTGGACCGTATCCGCCGCTGACTCGAGCAACGAGCGTTCGTCGGGGCCGCGGGACGCCAAATGCCCTGCTCGTCTGGCTGGGCGTGTAGGAGTCGTGCCGCAGCAGCGTACGTGCAGTGCCGTAGGTCTCGTCGTGCCGAAAGTCGCCGCAGCCTTCGTCGCAGACGGGGGCCGAGGCCTGAAAGCCGGGACCAGAGGCCGGGGACCTCGGGGGCGGGGACCTGAGCGGGTTCCTCAGGCTGGAAGGGGTGACACCTCGCGGATCGGGCGTCGCCGCGGGAAAACCTTTCGACGAGACGTGCGAAATGGCCGTACCGGTACCGCGTGCGGGTCGGCGCTCAGCGATAGCCGGTCCACCCCGATAGTCAAGTCCCTGATTAATCGGAGCGCCCCTCTGATCCATGCCAGGTGCGGGGCCCGAAGCACGCTGCAGGCGCGCGCTGAGGTTGTTACCGCGCACCCACCATGCGCACGAACACAACTCGAGACGGTGGGAACGCCGTTGGCGTCCTTCTCGTAGATCCACTTGCCCAGGAAGGTCATGATGGCCACGACGAGCAGAACGACGCCCCACGCGTAGTAGAGCAGGCTGAAGATGGTCGAGATGAAGCCAAGATCCAGGACGACGGCCGGCACCACGAGCACGAGGGAGATGACGATCTTGTAGATAGCGTACTGGGTGTAGCCGAGGTAGAAGTCACCGATGCCGAAGCCACCGAGGAACAGGTTGAGGAGGCCGGCGACCACGCGGGACTTGCCCTGCGCGGGGGCGTTGAAAGAGGGCTGCTGAGGAGCGGACATGTTGTCTCCTATGTGTTGATGGAACCCCACAGGGGTGTTTTTCGAAAACATGGTCAGGGTAGCGGACCCTTTTACATTTTACAATATTCTCCCATTTTTATGCAGCAGCTCACATCTTAATTCCTTTCGTTCGTCACGACGAAGTTTTGTTCCCTAGACTGACTGAGTGTTCATAAATCCATCGGCAGAGACCGCACGCGTACTCCACTGCGACCTGCCTCAGTGGTTCGCGACACATAGCGCGACCTGCCAATGCGCGCAGCCGACGTCTCCGACTGGGGGACCCTCGTTTTTGAGATCATGAGCCAACAGACGCCCATCGCACGCGTCCAGCCGATCTGGCTTCAATGGATGGAACGCTGGTCAACTCCCGCGGACGTAGCTGCCGCATCCTCCTGCCGATATCATCGTTGCCTGGGCAAAACCCGGATACCCCTCCCGCGCCCCTGCGCCCTCAAGAGCCTGCGCGGGACGCAATCGTCGAGAAGCACGGCGGAGAAGTCCCCCTGTCCCTCAAGGACCTGACCCTCCTGCCGGGCGTCGGCACTCTACACCGCATCCGCGCGTGCTCGCCTTCCGCCACGGGATCCGCGTGCCGGTCCTGGACACGAACGTGCGTCGCGTGCTGGTCAGATTTCTGGACGGACGAGATTTTCTCCCACACCACGCCCTCGAAAGCGGAAACAAAGCGGGCCGACGAATTGTGCCCGAAGACGGGCACCGCGCGGTACCGAGGTGAGTTTGGCGCTCATGGAATTCGGGGCCTGGTCTGCACGCAGCTCAGCCCGTCGTGCGATGAGTGCCCGATCTCCAACAACTGCGCGTGGGCGCTCGCCGATTCCCCTGAGCGACGAAGCGGCCCACGCCCCAGCCCTACGCGGGCACGGACCGCCAGGCGCGGCGGACGCATCATGAAGGCCTGCGTACCGCCCACTTCGAGGGCACGGACGGCCTCACTGAAACGGCGAGTCCTCGACGCCGCCCGCATCGACGGGGGCGATCGCCACCAGCCCACCCGCGTCTCACCGGGCACTCCCTGAAGGACGGCATGATCGTCTCACAACGAGGACACCAAGCGGGTCACGCCCCCAATAACGTTCGCGACGAGGCCGGGGCACCCACGCCGCCGCGCGCGGACCCGGACGCGACCACGGCCTCGTCGATGAATCAGTAGCGGATCGCGTCGATCGGCTGATGCGCACGCCGCGAGCGCCGGGATGATGCCGCACAGGCGCCGATGCTCGTGGAGATGGCGACGCCGGCGATAGCGGCGCCGGCGGGGAAGGCCGGGGTGTCGCTCAGGGTGATATTGAGCGCCTCCAGGGGCAGGGAATCGGACGACGACGACCGCGATACCACGCCGATGACGCCGGCGACGAAGGTCGCGACGACCGACTCCATGAAGACCGCGAAGAAGACGCGCGCGCCGCGGTACGCCGACGGCTCGGCGGATGCCGATCTCACGCACGCGCTGGCGCACGGTCGATCGCGACGTTGAGCAGGCCAAGGGCGCTCGGAACACGATGATGCCGCCGATGACCATGATGACGTTCGAGATGGTGCCGAGCTGCTCCTCGCCAATGTCCTCGTGTTCGCCGCCGGAGATGGAGACCTTCCACCCCTCACCGAGGATCGAGGCCAGGGCGCGGCAGGTTCTCGCGAGCCTGGTCGGCGTTCTCGGTGCCCGCAGCAGTAACCGCGGCCGGGAGGTCATCTGCGGGAAGGAGACGCGCGCCGCGTCGTAATGCTGCGAACACGGTGGGCATGTCGAAGGGCTCTTCGATCTGGTGACGCCGACGACGCGCATTGCGACGCCGTCGCTCGTGCTGCAGGACGATCGGCACCTGATCGATAGGGGCGCGCCCCAGCCCTGATCCCAGAGAGTCTGCGAAATGACGACAGGAATCAGGCGCTGGTCGGCATCACGGCTCTCGACCCAGCGTCCCGCGAGCATGCGGGTGCGGTAGATGACCGCATAGGAGGGGTCCACGCCCTGGAATGCAACGCCGTCAACCATGTCGGCGATGTTCGTCAGGGGATAGCCGCGGAATTGTCCACCGGCCCTGGCCTGGCGGGTTTTCGACGATCTCACCACCCCGCTGGAAAAGCGCGACCAGTAGTGAATAACGTGCGCTCGGCCCAGGGTGCCCGCGGCCTCGCCGATGGTGTCCTTTTCGTCGGGTCGCTTCGCCGTCTGCGCGCCGGTGGCCGAGGCGGGATCGGACGCGTCCTGATAGGGCCCGCCCGCAGCCGGTCCTTCCGAGGCGTTCGAGGAACTTTCGGGGGTCAGGCGCAGGGTGACGGATCGTCCCTCGCACAGTTCCGCCACCTCGCGCGAGGACTGCAGGAGCAGGTCTCCGAGCGCGATGACGATCGTCATGGCGGCCACGGCTGCGACCACGCCCACGAGGGAGAGGACGACGCGCGCCTTCTGGACCTCGACCTCGCCCCAGGCCTCGGCGAGCGCGCCCAGGATCTGACTAACGGCGTTCACTGCTCACCCTCCTGCCCAGCCCCAGCCTCGTCACCCGAGTGCCCGGCCTCCGCGCGCTGCGTGAGCGCGGACGCGTCCTGACCCGTGCAGCGTGCCGTCGTAGAGCTCGAGGCGCGCTGCGCCCGCGCGGCCACCGCCATGTCGTGCGTGATGACGATAAGCGCGGCGTTGGACTCGCGGGCGACCTCCTCGGAGGAGGGCCATGACGACGCGGCCCGTGTCCGGATCGAGGCGCCCGTCGGCCTCGTCGGCGAGGATGACGCGCGGGCGGCGCACGAGGGCGCGCGCGATCGCGATGCGCTGCTGCTCGCCTCCGCTCATCTCACCCTGGGTGCAGTCGGCGCGATCGGCCAGCCTCACGCGCTCCAGCATGTCGAGCGCGATCGAGCGCTCTGCGCAACAGCTGCGGGCCCGGCGCGTACAGGAGCGGAACTCGACGTTCCCTACCGCCGTGCGCGCGAAAAGATGTTGAACTGCTGGAACACTGAAGCCGAAGTCTCTCCGCGCAGGCAGCGCGCGGCGTCCCTCCCCCAGGCGCGTCGTGTCCACCCCGTCCAGCTCGTAGATGCCCGAGGTCGGGTATCCAGCAGGCCAATGATGTTCAGCATCGTGGACTTGCCGGGACCCGAGCGACCCACGATGGAGACGTGCTCGCCCTCGGCGACATCCAGGCTGACGCCGCGCGGGACATGCAGATCCTCCCCGTCAGCAGGGTCACCGTGCGGGTCACGTCCCGCAGGCACCTGAGACTCATTGCGCGCCCGCCCCGCCGTTCGAGCCGCCTCGCGCCGCCAGCCTCGACCGAGTCCGCACCACCTGCGACCGTCCTGGTCGCCCTGATCGTCCTGTTCGAGGTCGGTGAACTCGAGTGATCTCCTCGCCCTCCGTCAATCCTCCTTCACCTCGACCATCTTGCCGTCGGTGATACCCAGGGTGACGGCGCGCTTGTCAGGCTTCGTCGGGTCGGCGGTCGGCAAGCAGACGTAGCCGGACCGGGTAGCGCCCCTCGACCGCGGAGATCGGCACCGCGAGGACGCCCGTCGCCGAGCCTGCCGTCATCTCAAGGGTCACCTGAAGGCCCGCGAAACACCGTCTGGTCGGAGGGATCGCGCAGCGGGCCTTCAGGTCCGTCGAGGACGAGCGCCGTTATCGGACCCGGTGTTCGACTCGGGTTCTGGGCCTTGCTGGTCGGGCTCACCAGCTTCACGTCCGAGCACTCGAAGGGCGCGGGGCCGTTCTTGATGGTGACAGTCGCGGTCGACGGGGCGTCCTGCAGGCGATACATCTGGTCCGCGCTCAGGGAAGCGACCGCGGAGAAGGTCGCGGGCGCGACGGTTGCAAACCGTGTCGCCGATCGCGAACTGCTGGCCGACCAGTACGCCCGTCGACACCGTTCCATCACCGGGCGAGACAACGGTTTCGTACTTGTAGGTCGGCTCGGAGGTCTCGACGCTCACGTTGCCTTCCTCGTCGGTCACCTGACGGGTCTCGCCGGGGAATTCCTTGCGGATCTGCACGATGGCGTCACCCTTGGAGATCTTGTCACCATCGTTAACGAAGGGTGCGCACGACGTTGCCGTCCAGGGTCGCGCGTACGACGACGGGCTCATCCGCCTCGATCGTCCCCGTCACGCTCACCGTATTGGTGATGTCCGCACGCCCCACGGGGATTGTCATCTGCCCGAAGTTACCACCCGGGTCCATCCGTCGCTGCCCTCATCCTCTTGAACGGCGGGGAAGAAGGCGAACTTCACCAAGGCCACGGCGATGACCACCCAGGCAAGAACCTTGACAATATCGAGCACCTGGGCGGTGCGGGTCTTGTGTGCCACCGTGCGTCTCCTTCGATGAACGGCGTTGCCCAATTGTAAGGCGCGCCTCATTCACGCAGCAACGCTATCCCCGTCCTTTCAGGGTTTTTCAGGGTCTTTCCGCCCGCTGGGCGTGGCGTCGCCTCGCCCCTACGATGGGTAACGAACCAACGAAAGGCAGCCATGATCCGCCGCGCCACCCCACCAGACGCCGAGCCGCTCTCCTACCTCTCGCGCACCTGCTTCACGCAGACATTCGGGCACCCTCACGATCCCGGCGACCTGGAGACCTTCCTCGACGAGGCCTCACGCTCCCCGGCGTCCTGCGCGCCGAACTCGAGGACCCCAACCGGGCGACATGGCTCCTCTTCGAGGACGCGACCGACGAGGCCGGGGCTCCTTCCTCCTCCCCGCCGACCACCCGAACGCGCCAGAACCGCGAGGCCAGGCCCCGGCCTCGTCGGCGACCCAAGCCCCGATCGGCTACGTGACCGCATGCCCCGCACACCTGCCCCACCCCGACGTCGCGCCCGGCGACGGGAAATCCAACGCCTACATCCTCCAGGGGCACCAGGGCAGGCGGACGCGGCACGCTCTGCTCAACACTGCTCTCGAGTGGCTCCGGAACACTGACAGGGCCTCGCACCCTGTGGATCGGCGTATGGAGCGAAAACTACGGGGCGCAACGCTTCTACGCGCGCCACGGCTTTGAGATCGTCGGCGAGTACTCCTTCATGGTGGGCAACCACGCCGACCGCGAACTGATCACCCGCCGACCGGCGCAAGCTACGCGCTAAACACCTTCCGAGCGGCGCGACCTACGCACTCATCACGCATCTCCCGGCACACACGCGTGCGATCGTGCCGCCACCACATAAACAAAGGCGCCCCGAGGCGCGCTGCCTCGGGGCCTTTTCTCTGAGCTCGATCACTCGGCGGATTCCTTCGCCTCCATCTCGGCGATCTGCTTGCGAACCTCGTCCATATCAAGGTTCTGGACCTGAGAAATCAGGTCCTCGAGGTGCGGACAGCGGCAGCGCGCCGGACTGGCGGAACACAACGATGCCGTCACGGAAGACCATGAGGGTCGGGATCGAGGGTGATCTGCGCGGCCATCGCCAGCTGCTGCTGGTCGTCCGTGTCGATCTTGCCGAACACAATGTCCGGGTACTTCTCGAAGCCTCTTCGAAGATGGGGCCGAACTGACGGCACAGGCCGCACCAGGTCGCCCAGAAATCACCGGGACGATGCCGCCGGCGGACACGGTCTGCTCGAAGTTCTCCTGCGTGAGGGTAACGGTAGCCATGTTTCTCCTGTTATCGCCGGCTTGCCCGACGGTCGTTGAGGGCGGGCCGTGGGGCCTCGCGTGAACTGTCTAATTCAACGGGCGCGACGCGTCCTCTATTCCCCCGAAGCGAGAGAGGAAGCGGTGACCTGACGCACATTCTCCTCCGAGGCACCCAGGCCTCGCAAGATGAAAGGTCTCGACCAGAAGCAGCGCAGACTCACGATGCGCCGGATCCTGAGGCAGACGCCTGCCCTGCAGCGTCGCATGAATCAGGTGCACCGCACCCAGCGTGTTCTGCTCGACGATCGGTCCCTCGTTCCATGGCCTCGTCGGGGATCCCAATGAGGAGCTCACCGACGAGCCCCGCATGATCATGCAGATGCGAGGCACCCTGGCCCGACATCTGACGACGTAGGCCCGTGCCGGCCTTCACGTGGTAGCGGCCAATCATCTGCAGGTGCGCGCGGATGTAGAGACGCAGACGCATGAGCGGATCCGGCTCCGACTCGAGACGTGTCGTCAGCACCCGCGTGAATTCCTCGGTCACCTGCCGCATGTAGGCAAGCAGGAGCACTTCCTTGTCCGCGAAATGGTTGTAGACCGCGGTGCGCCCAACGCCCGCACGCTCAGCGATCTGACTCATGGTGATCGACCTCGAAGGCCTGCTCGGCCATCAGCGACCCGAGCGCCTCAAACAGGCGCGTACGAGTCAGCTCGCGGTGAGAGGCGAGGACTCGCCAATAATCTTCGGCATACACCTATTCTGACACTCCGCCCCTATGTGTCGTCAAATGGGAGAGCGTGCAGACGTCAGCGAGCGCAGCGGGCGACCACGGCCTCGACGATCGGCAGGTCAGCGACAATCCACGGAAGCGCGGCGAGGTCCGCGAGGGCACCCACCTGGCCTCAGGTGCGACGCGCCCGCGCGCGCTCTTGCGAGTTCGGTGCAACCTCAGCGAGCCAGACACCCGTGACGCGTCCGCCCAGGATCGGCCACCACTGCCCACCCTCGGGACACACGCGCTCGCCGATCGTCAGGCGCGCGCCGAGCTCCTCGGCAATCTCGCGCGTGAGGGCAACTGTTGGATCCTCGCCGTCCTCGACCTTGCCACCGGGCAGCTCAAACTGGCCGCGCAGCTCCTCGGGGTAGGCGCGAGAGCATGCGAGCAACATCGTAGGCTCACTCAGGGAATCAACAATCGCGGCCGCCACCACGGGACGAGGCATGGGAACTCCAATCAGTCAGGCGACCTCAGTGTATCGGGCGCGCGGGCGCGTTCCGGTGGTGGTGTGACAGGAAGCTGGCTGTGCCGCCACCCCGCACTCCGCCCAGCTCCATCACGACTTATGACCGCACTCTCCGCCCAACACTCCCGCATCGCGCCCAACCAACGCCGGTTGCGCGGCCATCCGGCGTGACGATATGATCGACGGGTCGATTCCTTCGGGACGATGAGTTGCGGGCGTAGTTCATCGGTAGAATGGAAGCTTCCCAAGCTTCAGAGGCGGTTCGATTCCCGTCGCCCGCTCCACCCCCGCCACGTGCGCGCCAGCGGTTTTTGTTATGCCCGCTTCGCGCGTACAACGGGGATTGGCGCCGCCATCAGCACCCGAGGGAACCCCGCGCGCACACAAACGGATGCGGCACCGTGCAGCGGGGGATTGCACGACACAAGGGTCCAACACGCGGGCGACACAGTGCACAAGGGCTTCGCGGGTGCCCCCACCACTACCGGCGTGGAGGGCACCGCGACGCCTCCAAAACCTGGGCGCAGTGCCAGTCGGCCTAAAATATCTCACCCAGCACGGCCCCAACACCGGCACTTCCACGAAAAAACTCGCCCAGCACAAAGCAAGCGGGCGCATTTCGGTACAAAATTCGCCGGTCAAGTCCTGTGGAGTGGTGTAATCGTTTTGTGTCCTTCGGGTTGGGTTATGCGCTGAGTTGGAGTGGGGTGTCCTCCTGTTGGGTGGGTTGTGGTGTGAGTCGTGATTTGGTGAGGATGTCGAGGCTGAGGTAGCGTCGGCCTTCGGCCCATTCGTCGTTTTGTTCGGCTAGGACGGCTCCGACGAGGCGGATGATTGCGTGGCGGTTGGGGAAGATTCCCACGGTGTCGGTGCGTCGGCGGATTTCGCGGTTGAGGCGTTCATTGGGGTTATTGGACCAGATCTGGGTCCACACCCCGGTTGGGAAGGAGGCGAACGCGAGGACGTCTGCCCTGGCTTGATCGAGGTGGTCACACACGGCGGGGAGCTTGTCGTGGACGTAGTCCAAGAGCCGGTCGTATTGTGCGTTGACTGAGGCGGCGTCGGGTTGGTCGTACACCGAGTGCAGCATCGCTTTGACGGCGGGCCATAGTGCTTTGGGGGTGACGGACATGAGATTCGCGGCGTAGTGGGTGCGGCATCGTTGCCAAGTGGCTCCGGGCAGGTTGGCGGCGATGGCTTCGACCAGGCCCAGATGGGCGTCACTGGTCACCAGGCGCACGCCGGTCAGGCCCCGGGCGACCAGGTCAGAGAAGAACTCCTTCCAGGCTGGAGCGGTCTCACTGGTAGATACGCGTACCCCCAGCACTTCGCGATGTCCGTCATTGTTGACTCCAGTGGCAACCAGGACCGCGCACGAGACGACGCGTCCTCCTTCGCGCACTTTCATGGTGAGCGCGTCAGCGGCAACGAAGGTGAAAGGCCCGGCATCGTGGAGGGGCCGGTTGCGGAACTGATCCACGTGCTCGTCCAGGTCGGCTGCCATGCGTGAGACCTGGGACTTCGATAGTCCTGTGATCCCCAGGGTTTTGACGAGCTTGTCCATGCGGCGTGTGGATACTCCCGCTAAGTAGCAGTCAGCGACCACTGTGATCAAGGCGCTTTCGGAGCGTTTGCGGCGTTGAAGCAACCACTCTGGAAAGTAGGTACCTGAGCGTAGCTTGGGGATCGCCACGTCAATGGTGCCGACCCTGGTGTCCAAGGGCCGGTGGCGATACCCATTGCGCTGGGCCTGGCGCTGCGGATCTTGTTGACCCCACTGGGCCCCGCACACCGCATCAGCGTCCGCTGATAACAACGCGTTGATCACGTGCTGGAGCAAGGAACGCATCAAATCCGGGGATGCCTGGGACAACGCCTCGCCAAGCAGGCCAGCAGGGTCGATAATATGAGGAGCGGTCATCGTTGTGCCTCCAAATCGTTTCGAGTCAGAAGTAGAGAGCTTTCTCGAAGGATCACACGGTGACCGCACCCATATCAAACGAGCCGACCACCACACGGTTACACCACTATGCGGGACGCTACTAATTCGCCCAGCAAGAACCGGGAGACCTCATATTCGATGCAAAAATTCGCCCAGCTCGCTCGAAAATGCCGCTTTTTCGCTTATTTTGCGCGTGCAGGGCGAATTCTATCTCGTTGTTGACGACAGCAAGCCGAGCAGGGCGAACTTTTTTTCTCCGCAGACTTATTGAAACAGCGGAGCACGGCGCATTTCTCTGACACTCGGCGTAACAACTTCGCAGGATTGAAGCCATCAAGCCACTTACGACAACGTTCACGTCGACCACATAAAGCCGCAACCACCGCTGCTACCGCCGCCCAGCTGGCCGGTGAAACCGACGGCACCACTGCTCGCCTCACCGAGCTGACCAATGAAACCGCCATCGCCAATGCGAGCCCTCAACACCCGAGAAACCCACGTTTTTCCCCGAGCAAAGGTGTCACCGGTTTCAAGCCAGCGCTCAGACAAGGTCGCAAAGGTGACAGCGAGCTCAGCCCGGCAACGCGTTGCACCACATGGGCAAGCGATGCACTAGATACAGGACCAATGCACCAGATAGCAGAGCATTGCACTGGCAACTAAGCAGTGCAATGCCTGTCCAAGTAGTGCAATGCCCCTGAACAACAAGCTCGACCACGGAAAAGGGAACTCCCTCAATTCCGCATGCAATTCCACATCGGCCATCCACACCATGACCCCATAATCCGCAGAATTTCAACGATCAGACTTCAAACCATGAAACACATTCAAGGGAATTGCATGCGAAATATCTGGGACGGCAGGAACATCTCCCCGAAATCTTGCACGTAATTCGATTGGACAAAGTTTCAACAGAGTCCGAAAACGTTGCAATTCCAACGATCTGAATTCAGTGTTTGAAACAGTCGCAGGGGAATTACGTGCGAAATTGGGTGCGGTCTCAGCAATGCGGCAAGTGAGGTCTGGACGCGACACCTGTGCGGTGGCGACGGGGCCTGGCCGGGCGACCAGTGGGCGGCCGACGTTACAAACGTCGTCAAACCAATGCAACTCAAATCGCCTCACGAGGACCCTTGTGACAAACGTCGTCAATCCAAGCCCAAACCACCATTATCAGCGAAAAAGCCTCAGATTGACGACGTTTGTAACAACGGATCGAAATCCACACAAAAACACCTTGGATTGACGACGTTTGTAACAACACGCACCAAGCCACACGCCAGCGACACAGCACCGCTGGCGTGGAGGGCGCCGGAGGGACCTGCCACGGTGCCGGTGGGCGGCGGCGGGGCCTGGCCGGGCTTCGAGACGACGCGCCGAGCGAAGCTCGCTGGCGCGGACGGCTGCGCAGGCGGGCCGCCGCCCACCGGCACACACGGCAGTGGGCGCCTCCGGCGCCCGGAACACCAGCGGCGCTCGAGCAGCCACGCACCAAACGCGCGGCAGCCCACTGAGCCGCCGCGCGTTTCACGCAGTCAGTGCAACACTCAGCGCAGTCGCTGGGCCACGACCTCGGCGACCTGGACCGCGTTCAGGGCGGCGCCCTTGCGCAGGTGTGTCGCCGGAGACGACCAGGACGAGGCCACGATTGCCGTCGACGGCCTGGTCAGTGACGGATACAGCTGAGCGAGGGACCTCGTCGCGGTAAGCGGGACCTCGAAGCGAGTCCGGGACGTCGACGACGCGCACGCCGGGAGCCTCGGCCAGCAGGGTGCGGGCCTGGTCCGGGCGTGATGTCGCCGGCGAGACTCGGCGTGGATGGTGAGGTGTGGCCGGTGTAGACGGGGACGCGCACGCAGGTGCCGGACACGGCGAGGTCCGGGTGTGCAGGATGCGGCGCGACTCGTTGCGCAGCTTCTGTTCGTCGGTTTCCGGAGCCGTCGTCGACGATGGAGCCGGCGAGCGGCACGACGTCGAAGGCGATGGGCGCAACGTAACGCCGGGCTCGGGCAGGGGTGACGGCGCGGCGTCTGAGGCGAGGCCCGCGAGGTCCTGCTAGACGCCGGCCTCGATCTGGCTGGTCGTTCGGCGACGCCGGCGCGGCCCGAGCCGGAGACGGCCTGGTAGGAGGACACGAAGAGGCGCTTGATGCCGCCAGTACCGCCTCGACGAGGGGGCTTGAGGACGGGCATCGCGGCCATGAGTGGTGCAGTTGGGGTTCGCGATGATGCACCCAGGGGCGGTTGTCGACGTCGTCAGGGGTTGACCTCGGGACGACGAGCGGGACCTCAGGGGTCCTTGCGCCACGCGGAGGGTTGATGACGACCGCGCCGGCGGTAGCGCGAACTTGGGGCGTACTCGCGCGGGCGGTGGCGCCCGCGAGAACACGGCAATGTCGATGCCGGAGTAGTCCGGTACCGTCGCCACGTCCTCGACGACGATGTCCTGCCCTTCCAAGGCAGGGTGGTGCCCGCGGAGCGCGCGGACGAGAAGAATCGAATCGTCTCGACCGGGAAGTTGCGCTCCTCAGCAGGGGTGCGCATGACTCCACGTAAACCTGGCCGGTGGGCGCCGACGACGGCGACATTGAATCCACTCATGGTGTTCTCCAGGTGTGGTGCGCGCGCGCCATGCACGACAGGGCGAACGCTGGGTGAAATCTATGGGGACGAGGCCGGGGCGCACTCTCGAGGCTCCGGGAGCACCGGAACCGCGCGGAGGAGCCAGGAGCCGGCCCGGCCTCGTCGATGAACGATCAGCGGTACGGGTGCCGCCGTGAGACGACGACTCGGTTTCGGAGGCGTCGAGGCCGAAGGCGGTGTGGACGGCCTTCCACGGCGCGGTCGAGGTCGTCGGGCGGGTGACGACGGAGATGCGGATCTCGGAGGTCGAGATGAGGTCGATGTTGATGCCCGCGTCGGACGAGGGGCGCTGAAGAGGCGCGCGGAGACGCCGGGTTGGTGCGCATGCCTGACGCCGACGAGGCTGAGACTTTGCCGATGTTGGGGGTTGCTCAGCGCAGTTCGTTGAAGCCGATCTCCTCGCGCTGGGCCTCGAGGGCATCGAGGGCTTTTCTGCGCGTCACCCTTCAGGCAGGGTGAAGGTGATGTTGGCCTCGTGAGGGTCGGAGATCGGCAGGTTCTGGACGATCATGTCGATGTTGAAGCCGACCTCGCGACGACGGCGACTGCAGGCGGCGACGCGCTGTTCGGCACGTCGGTGACGGCAGATCTTGTCCTGGGAGCGGTCGTGAGCGATACCGGAGATGACGGGCTTTTCCATGGCGTTTTTCCTCGGGAGACTTTCAGGCTGCGTGCGGGCACGAGGCCCTGAGTTCAGGGTTTGCGGGGGAGTCGGAGATCCAGGTGCCGTCTTTTCGGAGCAACGAGGAGCGCACGTGCAGGGGATCCCAGGCGCGCAGATTCGACGGCGCGCAGGTGGAGAGATCTTGGCGCCGTGCGCAGCCATTTTCCAGGGTTTCTTCCTGGTGAGTGTGCGCAGGCGGTGGCCCCAGGGGACGATGCGCGGGTCGGCGGAGAAGAGGCCGTCGACGTCGGTGTAGATTTCGCAGACGTCGGCGTGAAGGGCGGCGGCGAGGGCGACGGCGGTCGTGTCCGAGCCTCCGCGGCCCCAGCGTCGTCACGTCGTCGTCCTTGGAGATGCCCTGGAAGCCGGCGACGATGGCGACCTGGCCGTCCTTGATGGCGCGGGCGACGCGCTCGGGGACCATGCGCGACGATCTGCGCGGCACCGAAGCGGCTGTCGGTTCGATGCCGGCCTGCGCGCCGGTGGTATGAGCGCGACTTTCGACGCCGAGGTTCGTTGACGGCCATCGCGAGGAGGGCCATCGAGGATGCGCTCGCCGGTACCGACAGGAGGATGTCCATTTCGCGCTCGGGCGGTGTCCGTGAGGGCTGCGGTACAGAGTCGAGCAGGTCGTCGGTCGTGTCGCCCATCGCCGATACGACGACAACGACGCGGTGTCCCGCGTTGCGGCGTGTCCACGATGCGCTGGGCGACGCGCTCATGGCTTCGGTGTCGGCGACGGAAGAACCGCCGCACTTTTGCACGATCAGCGCCACCAGAGCCTCATTTCTATCTGCACGGTGCCGATTCGCACGCCTTCGGGTGGCGCACGCCACCACAACGAATCCTACGGCCCGCCAGGCATCGCGCCGCGAAAGACCGGCATGTGGGCGCAGGTGACATGGGACGCGCCAGGGCGAATCCAGGACACCATCCCTTTTATGCCCGGATGTGCAACGATCCTGATCAGCACGGAATCACCATCGCGCGAGCTCGCTCAGGCGGCGGGCAATGTCACGTCGATGACGGTCCCCTTCGGAGTCGAGCCAGCCGCACGGATCCACCCATCGCGCGGGCAAGCGACTCGACGATCGACATTCCAGGCCGAGGAGTCGCGGTGTCGCGGCGTGCGCGAGGAGTCGCCACGCACGAAACGGTCGAACACGCGGTCGCGGATCTCGGGATAGGGTACCGTCGTCCGTGCGCGACGCTGGGGTCACCATCGACGAGCCGGGGCCCCTTGTCGGCTTCCTTCGCCCCTGGGCGCGCTGGTGAGGGGAGACGGTCACGCGCGTGCCAGCGGGCGTGTGCACGCGAGCGTTCGCGAGGAGGTTCGTGAGGATCTGGCGCAGTGCAGCCTCGTCGCCGAGGAGTTTGCACGTCGGCTGCCTCGCCGAGCTCCCACGCATGGTCGGGAGCGACCACGTGAGCGTCTGACAGAGCGTCCAGTATTGGCGGAATAACGTCGATATTCTCCCGTTTGAGGGCGCGGTCTTCCGTCCAGGCGCGCCAGCGTGCATCTCCTCCAGGGACGCCATCCGCGCCCCTCCGAGGAAATGCCTGTCGAGCGCCCGTCCGGGACGCCTCGTCAGTGTCGCGTCGCGCGAGCTGGGCGTACCCCCTGCACGGAGGCCAGCGGCGTGCGCAGCTCGTGCGAGGCGTCGGCGACGAACTGGCGCAGCTTCGCCTCGCTGCGGGGCGCGGCGCTCCATGCCGTCTTCGACCGCGTCGATCATCGAGTTCAGGCCCCCGCGACGTCCGCGACCCTCCCACGGGGCCGGAGGTGGCCTCCTCGCCGACGCGGGTCAGCTCCTCGGCGTCGTCAGCTGCGGTCGCGGCTCATGATGTCAGCGGCGCGCGCACAACACCGAGGGACGCAGCTCGCGGCGCACCCATGCTACCGGCGAAAGCCCGCGGCGATAGCGACGACGAGGACAAGCCCACCTCGACCGCGACAGCATCAGGGACCACGTCATCGACTCTGTCCATCTGCACGCCGACGAGGACTGTCTTGCCATCGACGACCTGGGAGGTCGCGCGGAACGTGCCCTAAACCTTTGAGTCGCACGGTATGCGGGGCACCATCCGTGGGCACCGCTGCCAGGATCGCCAGTGCAGGCTCATTCAAGTAGGTCACCGAGAAGTTCGAGACGACCGCGCCTGCCGCCTGCCCATCCTCGCTCACATACTGGGATGTGCCCTCGGCGATGCCGGAACGCCAAACCCCGGCCCCTGGGGACCGCCGGGGACAACAGGCCCACCGGGACGAGGCACCCGCCCGCCCGACTGCGGGACCGCGCGGGCGCCCTCGTCGGAGTCGTCGTCGGAGTCGTCGTCCGCGTCCACCTCATCGTCCGGCGCATCCTCGACATCCAGATGCTCACCCGCACGCTGGGAGAGACGGTGCAGCTCGGAGTCCATGTTGCCGAGCATCCAGGAGCGCATCACCAGGGTGGACGCTGCGACCATGACGATGAGCGCGAGGGCGACGCACGCGGCCAGCGCGCGCGAGAGGCGACCGGCGAGGGAACGCCGCCGCGTCACTGCGGCTCCCGCATGATGTAGCCGGCGCCGCGCACCGTGCGGATGAGTGCCGGGCGATCCGCGTCGATCTTCTTACGAAGGTACGAAATGTACAGCTCGACGACGTTCACCTGGCCGCCGAAGTCGTAGCTCCACACGGCGTCAAGAATCTTCTGCTTGGACCAGCACGATTCCAACGTTTTTCCGCTGAGATACCGGAGCAATTCGAACTCAGTGTTCGTTAACGTGATTTCTTCCCCGCCACGGCGCACATCGTGTGAGTCCACATCGAGGGTCAGATCGGCAACCTGAAGGACCGTCGAGGCCGCCTGCTGGGTGCGCCCCGCCCGGCGCAGCAGCGCCTCCACACGGGCCGCCACCTCGTCCAGGTCGAAGGGCTTCGTCACGTCGTCCGCGCCAGCGCCGAGCCCTACACGATCGCGACCGCGTCGCGAGCAGGAGAGGACCGGCAGCTCCGGGTCGCGAGCGCGCAGGCGCTCCAGCGTCTCCAGTCCGTCCATGCGCGGCATCTGCACGTCGAGGATCACGACGTCCGGGTGGAAAAGCTCGACGCCTTCGCCAGCGCGTCCAGCCCATCCTTCGCTGTGGCCGTCTCCCAGCCCTCGTGGCGCAAGGCCTGCGAGAGCAGGTCCGCCAGCATCGCCTCGTCGTCAACAACCAGCACTCGGGGCGCGTCTGAGCTCGCCTGCGTCGCCATCATGGACTCCTCATCTGTCACAGCATGGACCCTACGATTGTGTCACACGTGCGTCACCAACAGGGGGACGCGCGGCCCGCAGCGCGACAAACGCCGCAGGTCGCGGCCTCGTCGATAAGAACCTAGAGGCGGCGGGCGCCGAGAACGCGCGGCCGCAGCGTCACCGAGTCCGCGTACTCAGGGTCGCCGCCCATGGGCAGGCCCATCGCCAGGCGCGAGGTTTCAACCCCATCGTGGAGAGCATGCGCGCGCCAGGTAGGCGGCTGTCGCCTCGCCCTCAACGTTCGGGTTGGTCGCCAGGATGACCTCGGTGACCGAGCCGTCCGCGAGGCGGCTCATGAGCGAGGCGATGTTCAGCTGGTCGGGCCCCACCCCGTGGATCGGGTCGATGACGCCGCCGAGGACGTGGTAGCGAGTAGCGGAAGACGCGCGCCCTCGATCGCCTGGATGTCGCTTGGGCTCTGGACGACGCAGATCGCGCTGGGGTCGCGGCGCACGTCGCGGCAGATGGAGCACTCGTCCTCTTCCGTGAGGGTTGCCGCAGATGTCGCAGTGGCGCACGCGTCCGCGCACGGCGTTGATCGCGTCGACGAGGCGCGCGACGTCCTCGGGCTCCGCATCCAGGGACGTGCATGGCCATGCGTTAGGCGGACTTCGGGCCGATGCCCGGCAGCTGCCCGAACTGGTCGATGAGGTCGGCCAGGGCGCCGTCGCGTATACGTCAGTATCCTCCCTCGGTCATCTTCTCTTCGATGACGCGTCCGCCGAGGATCTCCAGGACCGCTGCCAGGCCGATCGTCTGCGAGTTTTCGATGTTTTCGTCGTCGATGCTGGCGCGTCGTCATCGGCCGCGTGGGTGCGCAGTCAGACGAGGTGGCGGCCTCGCGCTGAGCCTTCTCGCGCAGAGCGGCCTGCGGCAGCAGCGCGTCCGGTCAGCGGGCCGTCGGACGCGCCTGTGGCGTCGCTCTGGGGTTCCGGGGCGCTGAATCCGGGCGCGGAGTCCTGGGCTGGCTCGGGGGCCCGCGGCCAGCCAGGCCGGGGCCTGCGCCGGGGCGCTGGCGCAGCGCTGATCAGGGGTCACGTCGGCGGGGGCCGAGGACTCGGGCGGGGTCCACGAGTCCGCGCCGTCGTCAAAGTTAACGGACGCGCCGCCCGGGATCACGACCGGGTCGCCCCAGCCGGTCGGGGTCGACGGGGTGTGCGCGGCGCTCGATGGGAGCGTCGTCGAAGACGGGGACGAGGCCGGCTCGGCCTGCGCAGGTGTGCCCGCCGGCTCGTCGGTGGGCTCCGGGTCGCCAGGGGTAGCGGAAGACCGTGAGGAACGCTTGCGCGGGGCTGCGTCACCCTTCGGGGACGAGGCATGGGTGGCCTCGGGCGTATCGGCGGAAGCCTGGGCGAGCGCGCGGGCGGCGCGTTCGGGCAGCGCGGGACGCTCGGCGGGCCGGGGATCATCAACCTGGGCGATCGGTGCCGCTGCGGGCACGATCGGCTCGTCACGTCGGATCGGCGTCGCGTCGCGGGGGCAGGCCACCCGGATTCCTCCGGCTCGGGAGCGGGTTCGGGGGCGCGCACGGGCTCAGGCCACCCTGCATCCTCGGGTTCGGGCGTGGGCTGCAGCTCGGGCTCCGGCGGACGCACGGGCTCGGGCCAACCGGTGTCGACCGGCTCGGGGTCGCCCTGAGGTGCCGCCGCGCGGCGGCCTCATCACAGGGGGCGGCTCCGAGACCCAGCCGCCGGGCTGAGAGTGTTGCGCGAGCAGGGCCGGGTGCGAGGCCTGCGCGGACGGACCGAGTCGTCGCGGGGCCGCCTGAGGCCTGCCCGGACCTGCGCGGATACGCTCACGGTCAGGCCGGTGACCTCGTTGATGGCCTTTTCGACGTCGGCGGCGCGGGGGCCGCGCGAGAAGTTAGCGTTGACCATGGCCTCGACGGGAAGAGGAGGACCACCTGGGAGCCGTCGACGGCACCAAGCTGGCGTTGCCGCCGACCATCGACCACGTGACGCGGCTGATGGAGGACAGGGCGCTCGATGACCTCGTTCCAGCGACCACGCAGCATGTCGGCGTCGCGGCCCGAAGCCGGGGCCTCTGCGCGTGCGTGGTGCCTCCGAGCGCTGCGGCGCGGCGAATTCGCTGCTCTGCTGCGGAGGCGCGGCAGGGGCGCGGCTCGGCCTGAGCGGGCACGGCCTCACGAGCGGGTGCCGTTTCGTGGGCGACCTCCGGCGCGGAGCCTCCCGCGGCTTGGACTGCGCCGGAGCGGAGCTCGGCCCGGGGCCGCGGCTTCTGAGCGGACCAGTCGGGGGCCACTCCCCACGCGGGCATGCCCTGGGGGCAGGCGCGGCAGACGACGCCGGTGCCTGAGGGGCGGGGGCCGAGGCCTCGGCACGCTCCTGCTTCTTGCGGGCCAGGGCCTCGCGTGCCTCGCGAGCACCGAAACGACCCGAGGACGCCTCTCGGACGACGGCGCGGAAGCCTCTCGCGGCGCTCCCCACCGGTCATGCCAACCGTGCCCCTGCACGGGGGCCTGGGCGGGGGCCGGGGGGCAGGGCACGAGGATGCGCCCGACGAGGAGCTCGAGCTGCAGGCGGGGCGAGGTTGCGCCCGTCATGGCGCGCAGGGCCTCGTCGGTCAGGTCGGCGGCGCGGGACAGTCCGTGCGGCCCCCAGTTCCTGGGCCTGGCGCTGCATGCGCTCGAACTGGTCGTGCGGGTGTCCGCCAGGACGTCGCGCGCGCCGTCCCCGGCGACCCGCGATGATGAGGAGGGTCGCGCAGACGTTGCAGGAGGTCCTCGACGAAGCGGCGTGGGTCGTGGCCGGACCTCGACCATACGCTCAACGACGCGGAAGGCCGCGGCGAATCCGTCGCCACCCGCGAGAGCGTCGACGGATTCGTCCAGTAGCGCGGAGTCCGTGTAGCCGAGCAGCGCGACGGCCGTCTGATAGGTGACCTGGCCGTCGATCGCGCCGGCCATCAGCTGGTCGAGCACCGACAGGGTGTCGCGCACCGAGCCGCCGCCCGCGCGCATGACGAGGGTCAGGACGCCCTCGCCCACTCCGATGTGCTCCTCAGCGCACAGGCCCGTCAGGTAGGGGGCCGAGGGACATCCGGCGGCACCAGGCGGAACGGGTAGTGGTGGGTACGCGAACGGATCGTGCCGATTACGCGCTCGGGTTCCGTCGTCGCAAAGACGAACTTGACGTGCTCGGGCGGCTCCTCGACGAGCTTGAGCAGCGCGTTGAAGCCCTGGTTCGTGACCATGTGGGCCTCGTCGATGAGATGAAGATCTTGTAGCGGTCGCGCACCGGCGCGAAGGTGGCGCGCTCGCGCAGGGTCGCGGGCGTCGTCGACGCCGCCGTGCGAGGCCGCGTCAATCTCGACGACGTCGAGCGAGCCGGGAGCCGCCGGTGCATGCTCACGGCACGATTCGCACTGTGCCGCAGGGGTGTCCGTGGGGCCCTGCGCGCGAAGCTCAGGCAGCGCGCAAGGGATGCGCGCCGAGATGGTCTTGCACGCATCCGCGCGGCCCGGAGAACAGGTACGCGTGCGTCACGCGATTCGCGCGCAGCACCGCCTGTGAGCAGCTCCGTCACGTGTTCCTGGCCGATCACCCGATCAAAGGTGTCGGGGCGATACCGGCGATACAGAGCTGTGGTCACCCTCCAGTTTAGTTGTTCCCACCCTCATCTGCGCCCCGCGCCGCGCGTTCCACACGCTCTGGAGCTCTTCGTTCATTGACGAGGCCGGGGCGAGGTCGTGGGGTGGGGTGCGGGTGGAGGAGTATGCGGGAGGGGCGCGGGACCAGTGTTGGTCTCGCGCCCTCCCTGTTGCTAGGGGGTTACCCCGTGTGGGGGTCAGCCCGCGTTGGGGTTAGGCGTCCTCGCGGTCGCGGCGGCGCTTACCCGCCAGAGCCGCGAAGCCAGCGGAGCTGCCACGACCGCCATACCACCCAGAACGGACGCATCCGAGCCGGTACGAGCCAGAACCTTCGCAACCGTAGTAGCCGGAGTCGGAGCCGGGATCACAGTGAGCGGGAAGTCCACATCCAGCTTCTCCTCACCCTCACCAACCGTCACCGTCATCGAGGTCGTCGCCGCGTTAAACCCGGCAGGAACCTCAATATCAACCGTGTAGGTACCCGGAACCAGGCCAGTGAAACGGTAGTTACCGTTCGCGTCGGTGGTGGTGACCCACCTCCACGCCATTGGCGTCTCTGAGGATCACGGTCACACCAGGCACACCCGCTCACCGTTATCCACACCGTTACCGTCCTTGTCATTCCACACGATCACCGATCGTGGCGGGGGCACAACCAGACCGAAGTCCACACCCTGCACCGACGCGTCAGAGATGGTGACCGACGCCTGGGTCGCGCCCTTGCCCGTGTAGGCCTGGGTCGGAATCAGACCAGCCAGATCACCCTTGTCGGGATCCACGATCACCACACGGTACGAGGCAGGAGCCAGACCCACAAACTGGTAGGCACCCTTCTCATCCGTGGTCGCAGATCATCGGCTTGCCCTCAGAGTCAGCACCGGGGTGCCGTCCTCGTTCAGCAGAGCAACCGTCACGCCCGCAAAGCGCTGCTCGGAATCACTCTTGAGTACGACGCATCCGAATCACGGTAGATCGTGCCACCCAGGTTGTAGCCACCCTTGAACGAGGCCGAGGACTCGTTATTCGTCGGGTTATCACCGTACTGATCTTGGTGCGTGATCGTTGCGACGTTCGTGATCAGCGAGCCAACGCCCTCACCGGTGATACGCACGGTGATGGTGATGGTCTTGACCTCGTCCTTCGCAATGGTCAGGTTCGGACAGATCCCACTTACCGGTCTCTGCGTTGTAAGAGCCATCGCCTTCAGCGGACACGAAGGTGACGCCTGCGGGCAGCTGATCGGAAGCGGTTACACCGGTTGCCACGCTCGGACCATTGTTGGTCAGAGTGAGGGTGTAGGGTGATTTCCTTTCGGTGCGAAATCGAAGGTGCCCTGCTCCCTCTGCTGAGGGGTGGTGATCGCCTTCTTGATGGCGGTGTCAGCCGAACCGGTGAACGCCCAGTCCTGGTCGTTGTTCGTCATCGCGCCGGGGCTCAGCGTCACCTTGAGGTGAGGAAGCTCCTGACCCCTCAGAGGCCGTCAGGTCGCCCGACGGGGCGTGGGGTCTGAGCGGTGCACTCGGGGCACACGGTGGCAAGGAAGCCTTGTCAGCGGTCACGACGCAATCGCCGGGAGCCAGGTCCTTAAACGAGTACTTACCGTTCTCGTCCGTGACCGTAGTCAGCGTCTTCTCCACACCCGCGGGGGTCGTGTAGGTCAGCTTGACGGTCACACCGGCCAGCGGCTTTTCGTCCGCACCCGAAGGCTCAGAACCACCGTTGTTATCGACGTCCCAGAACAGGTGTCACCAATCGTGCCATCAGCGACGAGGCCGAAGTCGACGGTCTCATCGTTCTGGCCCTCGGTGAGCGTCACGCTGCTCTCGGTGCCGTTGGAGTCCTTCTCACCATCCAAAGCCGCGTAGCTCTTGGTCGCAGAGTAGCCGGCGGGGACCGTGAAGGTGACCTTGTAGTTCTCCTCGCCCGCGTTCGCGACGATCCGATCGACGTTCGGCATCAGGTTCGTGAACTCGTACTTGCCGTTGGCGTCCGTGGTCACCGGCTTGACGGGGTTGCCGCCCAGGTCGATGACCGGGTTGCCGGCGCCGTCGGTCAGGGTGACGGTGACGCCTGCAACGCCGACCTCATCCGCATCCTGAATGCCATCCTTGTTCGCGTCGAACCACACGAAGTTACCCACCGAGGCGGGCTTGACTGAATCCGAAAATCAACCTTCGAAACATTGGCGTTCGAGGTAGTCAGAGAAATCGTCGGGGTTGTGAGCTTCCCTTGCCGGCCTCGCTGCGCTTGGTCGACAAGCCGTAGCCGTAGGTCTGCGTGTAGTCGAGACAGTGACACGTTCTCTCCGTCAACGGTGGCATGGTCGGGAACGACCTCAACCTTGTAGTCGCCCAAAGGCAGGCGGTTAAAGGTGTAGTTTCCGTTGGCGTCGGTAGTCGCGGTGATGTCAGCGCCAGAGGAATCCTAACGGGGTTGCCGTTAGCATCCAGCAGACGGACGGTCACGCCTTCGAAAGGCTTGTCGATTCCGCGATCATTGAACCAAGTGGCATCCGTGTCGTTGTAGATGGTTCCCGAAATGGAGCCGCCCACCTTGAAGGTCGCGCTGTCCGTGTTGTTATCCGGGTTGGAGTCGACCTGATCGAACTCACCAGCGTCGCCGTGTTCGTGATGGTCTTACCTTCCGAGCCCTCGGAGACCTTGACCAGAACGTAGAGTGTCTGGGTTCCGTTCACCGCAAGGTTTGTATTCAACTGGCCGGAGGGCATGGCCTCCCAGTCGGTGTCCAAATTCGCGAGATCTGGAGCCGAATTGTGCTGCACGCCGACGCAGGGAGTGGTGCATCAGTCTGGCACAGGCGGACCTGCGTGGAGATGGCTTCGATTCCCTGCGGAAGGACATCGCTAATCTTCATGCCAGAGGCGACAGCCGGTCCTTGTTATTCAAGGTGATCGAGTGCAGCGCGTAATCGCCGGGCATAACCGGGTCAGTCGACTCGATGGTCTCCGGGATTCCATTTGCATCCATGACCGGTTGATCGCCGTTCACCTTAACGCGAGCAACCTTCTTGGTGACCGACACGTCAGTGGAGACGTTGATGCCAACCTTGGGTGCTTCGTTCGGCTGCAGGTAGGAAACCTTGCCGTTTTCGGTGACGCCACCGGACATTGCAACGGAGTTCCATGCAATGAGGTTGGCGTTAACCGGAGAGGTCATGGTTGCCACGAACTGGATCTTTTCGCCGACCTCAATATCGCGGTTCATGACGAGGCGGAAGCCCTTAACGGTCTTCAGGTCTGCAGGTGCTGCTCCCCACGCGTCGGGGGTACAACCGGCAGGGCCGTCGTTCATCGCGCCACCGACGCTCATAACCTCGCCGCGGCAGGGATTCTCAACCGTCGTGTACTGGATCGTGATATCCGAGGCGGGAATTTCGCTGGTTTCGGGGTCCTGGCCCGACTTTTCCTTGATCGACTGGAAGGTCCAGTTGGTCGAGTTCGAAAAGGCTGCCAAGAGGAGCCGCGTGCCTGAGAAGAGGCGGACCCACACCCGTGTCGCCCGGGTGAGGAGAAAGAATGTCATAGGCGACAACCTTCGTCAGGGGAGCGTTGCCAGCGTTTGCAATGGTGAAGCGGTATGCGCCATCCGAACCCGGATCGATCTTTGCGACGTCTCCGGCAGGAACAAAGTCGGCGTCCTTATTGCCCTTGACTTCCTTCGCGATGCTCATTGCGGGGGTGGTCGCAACGTTGAAGTTGGCAGTGGCGTAACAGACGTAGTCCTCAGTTGAACCGTTGCCGTTGACGTCGAAGGTGTCCTGCACGCGGCCGGTGAGGCAGTAGTTCGTGTTGCGCAGGCTCTTATCCTCGGTGGTCGCCTTCGCGCCGTCGCCGGGCATGTAGGCGTTTGCATCGTTCGTGGTCTGACCAGCAGGCGCTGTATTCTTCACAGTCGTGTTGAAGGCCGTGTAAAGATTTCCTTCGACGGGATCAGGAACAATCATACGGAGCAGGGTTCGGCCCGATCCGTTGTAATTCTTCGTGATCTCAATCTGGACCTTGCTGACGTCGTACTTGCTTCCATCAGGATTCGTCAGAGGTGAACTAGAAAAGATGCTGACCTGAGATGCATCGTCGATATCGAAGCCTTCGGGCAGCAGATCCGCAAGGGTAAATGGGGTGGGCTTACCGCCTTCGGACTTCTTGCGAACAATACCGTTAACGCCGAAAGAGGCTGTCTTTCCAACGGTCACGGGGTTCGTGCGAGCAACCTTCACAACTCCCACGCTGGGGAAGTCCTGGCGCACGCGCATCCAGGTGCACAGATCATCGGCAGAGGCAACGACCTGGCCGCTGTCCTTATCCGTCAAGGTGCCGGATGCACAGTTCTGGGAAACGGACGAGTCAGGAGAAGCGACATAGTTGTGGTACTTCTCAGGCGGGGCAACCGTGTTGTAGTGGCTGGCGAAATCCGCAGGCTCTTCGGTGGGAAGAGTCGAGGGGATCGTGCCGTAGAACCACACGGATGGATTGGTTTGTGGTGCAACATCCGAATCGATGGTGAAACGGGTGATCCACTCGCCATCGGGAAGGTTCAAAGTGCTTGTCTCGGTGTAGTTGACGACCTCGTGGTTGCCCTTGTTGGTCCAGTACTCAAGAGTCCAGCCGCCCTTATCTTCGTAGCCAGACTTGCCAAAAATACTGAAACGGTAAGGGGCAACCATGGTCGGTTGATCACACGAGCCGCCTGCTGCCTTGGCATCCTGAGAGGACCAGGTACAGGGCATGGTGTCATCAAAGTGAGCGTGAGTCGTTGTGTTACCGGTGTTCGACACACCGAAACGCCACGCGCTCATGCCCTCACGGAAGGCATACGTGTTGTCGTTACCGGCCTTGGCGAGTCGACCGCCCGGCTTGCGCAGGGAGAAACCATGGGTGATTTCAGAGCTCTTCGTCAAGGTCGTTGAAGGATCATTCATCACCTTGGCGGTGATGGTGGCCTTGTTTGTAACCGTGTCGGCCGTCGTTACCGAACCTTCGGGGTATTTCACGGTAACCAAGGACTCGATGGGGTTTGCCAAGCCCACTTGTCATAGGACCAAGTAACAGTGTGCGTCGCTGCATCGTAAACGCCGCCATTGGTAGCGGAAACGAATACTGCCTGTGCGGGAAGCGGATCGACGACCTTAATGTCCTGGACCTGCACGAAGTTGGTGCCGTTGACACCACCCTTCAGTGAGGAACCATTCCAGCGGATACCAACCTTATTGGGGTCGGTTTGGTCGATCTGCTGGTAGCCGTAGCGCAGCTTGTACGTCGTTTCACCGCCGACAGCAGGGTAGCTGTTCGGGTTTGTCGAACCGCTCTTCTCAATGGCGATATCGGTGTCCGCGGTCCACGTGGTGGTTTTCGAATCCTCGACGGGATCAGCGTTCCACGCCGTAAATTCGACACGCTGAGTGGTTGTCGAGTTGTTCGGCGCATCGTTTCCGTCGTAGTGCCAGGTGATCTGGATACGGTCGGAGGTGCCTGCCGGGATGGTGCGGTTCAGAGAGTAAAATGAACTGCTTCATGCAGGGGAGGCCGGGGAGAATACTCTGGCTGGTAAGGGCGACGGTAGAGCCGGTAACAGCAGAGGCCGTGTAGAGTGTCCTTCAGCTGAACTCCGGCGGGAGTGACTGCTTCGGGGAGCAAGAACTTGATGGAGGCACCTTCACAGGGCGTGGTTACCGACGAACAGGAGTAGTTGATCGTCGTCACCTGGTTTTTCGCGCACCGAAAGGGGTGTCGCTGTCGTTCGTGACAGTCATTGCCAAGGTCGCCGGCTTCTCAGAGGTTGAGCGTGCAGCGGCGCGTGCGGGGCTGATCCTCGGCGGCGGGAGCCTCAGCGCCAGCCTCGGCGTCAGGGAGCCTCGGCGCCAGCCTCGGCGGCAGGGGGCTTCAACCCCCGGCCTCGTCGGCGGGCTCGGCGGCCACCTCAGTATCGGACGAGGCCGTGGCAGCTTCCTGAGAGGAAGCTACGTCGGCGATTGCGTGCTTTTCGTCAGCGGCGCTGGCTCGCATAGCGAGGGGTGTCGGCGACGTGACGAGAAAGCGAGAGAGCAGCCAGACTGGCAGCACCCGCAACGCCCACACGGGCGCGGAACGGACGCGAGTCGAGACATCGTCTTCTCCTTCTTTTTGTTGAAATGTGGACAGGGACTTGCATCCCAGCCTAGTGAAGGAGCAGAGTGCACGACTATGCCTAACAACTATCGCCTAAGCCACAGCCACAACGATGTATTTCGTTTGATATTCCGAGCATAACGGCATGTAACAACTTCTCTGAACTCTTGGTCAGCACGTACTTCTGAGCGCGACACCAATAGATTTTTCAATAATCATCAGGACCGCGTTCTCAACATCGCAAATTATGACCACAACTACAGAAGTCAGAAACAATAATCCTCGCAATACTTTCATGTCGAAGCTCACATCACCTGACCCTCATTCCTCATAATTACTACAAAATTATGAGAAGAATGTCCACTAACCACCTGACCAGCAATAATGGCTTGCTAGTGTACCAAGCCAACAAACACATAAAAGGGAGGGGCGCGGGACCTGTGTTGGTCTCGAGCCCCTCCCTGTTGTTGGGGTCACCCCGTGTGGGGGTCAGCCCGCGTTGGGGTTAGGCGTCCTCGCGGTCGCGGCGGCGCTTACCCGCCAGAGCCGCGATGCCAGCGAGAGCTGCCACGGCCGCCATACCACCCAGAACGGACGCATCCGAGCCGGTACGAGCCAGAACCTTCGCACAATCAGTAGCCGGAGTCGGGGAGGGATCACAGTGAGCGGGAAGTCCACATCCAGCTTCTCCTCACCCTCACCAACCGTCACCGTCATCGAGGTCGTCGCCGCGTTAAACCCGGCAGGAACCTCAATATCAACCGTGTAGGTGCCCGGAACCAGGCCAGTGAAACGGTAGTTACCGTTCCCATCGGTGGTGGTACGACCCACCTCCACGCCATTGGCGTCCTTGAGGATCACGGTCACACCAGGCACACCCGGCTCACCGTTATCCGCACCGTTACCGTCCTTGTCATTCCAGACGCGGTCACCGATCGTGGCGGGGGCAACCAGACCAGAAGTCCACACCCTGCACCGACGCGTCAGAGATGGTGACCGACGCCTGGGTCGCGCCCTTGCCCGTGTAGGCCTGGGTCGGGATCAGACCAGCCAGATCACCCTTGTCGGGATCCACGATCACCACACGGTACGAGGCAGGAGCCAGACCCACAAACTGGTAGGCACCCTTCTCATCCGTGGTCGCAGTCATCGGCTTGCCCTCAGAGTCAAGCACCGGGGTGCCGTCCTCGTTCAGCAGAGCAACCGTCACGCCCTTAAAGCGCTGCTCAGAATCACTCTTGGAGTAGGACGCATCCGAATCACGGTAGATCGTGCCACCCAGGTTGTAGCCACCCTTGAACGAGGCCGAGGACTCGTTGTTGGTCGGGTCATCGCCTGCCTGATCCTGGTGAGTAATACGAGCAACGTTGGTGACCAGCTTGCCCGCACCCTCACCAGTGATCTCAACCGTGATCGCGATCTTCTTGACATCACCCTTGGCCAGGGTCAGGCCAGACAGATCCCACACACCAGTGGCCGGATCATACGAGCCATCACCCTGGGCCTCCACGAAGGAAACACCAGAAGGAAGCTCATCAGAGGCCTTCACACCAGTGGCCGCGCCCGGACCATTATTGGTCAGCGTCAGCGTGTACGTCACCTTCGCGCCCGGAGTGAACTCAAAGGACTCCTGAGCAGCCTCATCCGGATCGGTGATCGCCTTCATAATCGCCGTGTCAGCCGAGATACCGAAGCCCCAATCCTGATCAAGATTCTGGTTCTTCTCACCCGTCAGCGTCACCGACGTATTCAGGTTGAACGCATCCGCCAGCTTGGCAGCATCCTTCTTCATCCTCAGACACAACCTTCTTGGCCGCCACGTCACCGGAAGGGGCGTGGGTCAGCATCGAGCAGCAGCTCAGCCTTGAGGAGAGTCTCGGGATCAACCGACACCTTGTAGTCGCCGGGCAGCAGGTTCTCGAACTTGTACTTACCCTCAGCATCGGTCGTGGTCTCGTAGGTGCAGTGATTCCACCCGACCAGTCCAGGTCAGCGTCACCTTCACACCCTCCAGCGGCTTGTCACCAGCATCAGGCGCAGACCCACCATTCTGGTTGACATCAACAAACAGCTGATCACCAATCACACCAGTACCAACAGCACCGAAGTCAATCGTGTCATCCGTCTGTCCCTGAACCAGGGTGACCGAAGCCGAAGCTCCGTTCGAATCCGCAGCGCGGTCATCTCCGCATCCGAGGTCGTTGCCTCGTAGCCAGCGGGCGCCTGGAAGGACACCTTGTAGTCGCCGGGCAGCAGGTTCTCGAACACGTACTTACCGCTTTCGCATCCGTCGTGACAGCAGCAACCGGGTTACCCGACGCATCCGTCACGGCAGAGCCGTCAGCGCGGGTCAGGTCACCGTCACGCCCGGCAGGCGGGCTCGTCGGCGTCCTGGAGACCGTCACGGTTGACGTCCATCCAGGTGTAGTCGCCAACAGAGGCGGGCTTGACGAAAGCCGAAGTTCGTCGATAACCGAACCGGTCGCCTCAGCGATGGTCACGTCCGCGGTCGTCTTGTAACGGTGGTGTAGCCTCGGTGAGCGTGGTGCCCGCCAGAGGACCGACGTCGATCAACGACATGCTGACCGTGTACTCGCCCAGCGGCAGACCGCTCGAAGGAGTCTACCTCGGCGTCCGTCACAGCCGTCATCGGTTGCCGTGCCCTTGTCGAGGACGGTGCCGTCCTTCTTCAGGAGCGTAACCGTGACGCCCGCGTACGGGGCCTCGGAGTCGCTGGAGTTGGAAACGAGGCATCCGCATCGTTGTAGAGCTTGCCCGCGATCGTGTAACCGGCGGTCAGCGGCACGGACGAGGTGTTGTCCGGCTTCGTCGCCGATCTGATCCTGCTTCTCGATCGTGGCCGTGTTGGTCACAACCGAACCAGCAGCGGAAGCATCGATCGTGACGGTGATGCGAGGGTGCGCGTCGCGCCCTCTCGATCACCTCGGTGCTCAGGTCCCACTTGCCGGAGGCGGCATCGTAGGTGCCATCGCCCTGCGCGCGGACACGAAGGTCACACCGATCGAGCTTTTGTCCTGCGCGATGACGCCGGTCGCGGGCTCGGGCCCTCGTTCGTGACGGTCAGCGTGGTGACGGACGTGCCGGGGTGAAGCCACCCGCCGGAACCTCGTAATGGCTCCGCAATCGCTTTGACGATCGCCGTGTTGGCGGCGCCGGTGAACGCCCAGTCCTGGTCGTTGTTCGTCATCGCACCCGGGCTCAGCGTCACCTGAGGTGAGGGAGCGTCTGGCCCTCCGAGGCCGTCAGGTCGCTCGACGGGGCGTGGGTCTGAGCGGTGCACTCAGGGGCACACGGTGGCAAGGGAGCCCTTGTCAGCGGTCACGACGTAATCGCCGGGAGCCAGGTCCTTAAAGCGAGTGCTCGCCGTTCTCGTCCGTGACCGTGGTCAGCGTCTTTCCACAGCGCCGGGGTCGTGTACGCTCAGCTTGACGCGTCGCGCCGGCCAGCGGCTTATCCGCACCCGAAGGCTCCGGAACCACCGTTGTTATCGACGTCCCAGAACGGGGTGTCACCAATCGTGCCATCAGCGATCAAACCAAGGTCAATGGTCATGTCGTCCCGACCCTCGGTGAGCGTCACGTCGCTCTCGGCACTGTCGGGAGTCCTTCATCACTCCCCAGCCGCAGGACTGGTCTCCGGCAGCCAGCCGATAGTGAAGGTCACGCTCATAAGTGCCGGGCAGCGGGTTCGTGAACACGTACTTGCCGTCGGCGTCCGTGGTCACGGGCTTGACGAGATTACCGTCGACGTCGAGGATCGGGTCCATGCCCAGCGCTTCACCATGGTGACGGTGACGCCGGCAGCACCGACCTCATCCGCATCCTGGAATGCCATCCTTGTTCGCGTCAAAGCCGTACGAAAGTTACCCACCGACACAGGCTTCACGAAAGCAAAATCGATCTTGGTCGCGTTCGGCGCGGCACTCGTCAGCGTGATCGGGTCCGGCGTCACGAGCTTGCAGGCAACCTGGTCACGCGTCATCGATGAGCCATACGCGTAGGTCTGCTTGTAGTCAGCCAGGTTCACGTCGGCGCCGTCAACCTTTCACCGCACCCGGACGACCTCTCCACCTTGTACGAACCCAGCGGCAGACGGGCAAAGATGTACTTACCGTCAGCATCGGTCTCGTGGTGATCGTGGCGCCGGACGAGTCCTCACCGGCTGCCATCAGCATCCAGCAGACGAACCGTCACCACCCTCGAAAGGCTTATCGGTGTATTCATTGAAGGACCACCAGGCTTTGACATCGTTATAGATCATGCCCGACAGGGGTGCCACCCACCTTTGAAGGTCGCGCTGTCCTTGTTGTTGTCCGGGGTTTGAGTCGATCTCGATCGAACTTACCAGCGTCGCCGTGTTCGTGATGGTCGAACCCCTCGGTTGTGCAGCCTTCACCACGAGGACGTATAGCGTTCGGTACCACCAACGTTGAGGTTGGTGTCAAGAATGCCGGACTCCATCGCGGTCCAGGTACCTACCGCCGCATCGTAGTTGGCGGTCGCATAGACCGGGCCCGTGCACGGGGTTCGTCGCACCATCCCTGGCAGACACGCGTCTCGGAGGACACGTATTCCACACCAGAAGGCAGAGCGTCAGCAACATTCATGCCCGAGGCGACCGCCGCCCCTTGGCCTCAGGTTCACCTTGTACAGCATGTAGTCACCCGGCATGACGACATCACATCGGACTCAACCGTCTCGATGACACCGTTGGCGTCACGAACCGCCTCGTCGCCGTTCATCTTCGCCCGAGCAACCGTCTTCTTCAGTTCGGACGTCGGAGGAGACGTTGATGCAGACCAGGGGGCCTCCGTTGCCAGCAGGTGTGAGACCTTTTCACCGTTCTGCATGGAGCCGCCGGACATGGCCACGGAGTTCAGGCGATGAGGGTTGGCGGTGACCGGGGAGGTCATGGTGCGCAATGAAGCGGATCTTCTCGCCCGGCTCGATGTCGCGGTTCATCACCAGGCGGAAGCCGGTGATCGTCGTCAGGTCGGCGGGAGCGCCGCCCCCACGCGTCGGTCACAACCGGCGGGGGCGTCATTCGCGCCTCACCGCGGAGCAGACCCGCCGCGGCAGGGGTTAGAACCGTCCGAGTACTGGATCGTGATGTCCGGAGGCCGGAACCGGCGTGATCTCGGGATCGCGACCCGGCTTTCTCCTTCACCGACTCGAACGCCCACGCCGTGGAGTTCAGGTTCGGCTTCCAACGAGAGTCACGAGCCTGCGAGGGAGGCGGGCCAACACCCACGTCACCCACGTAAGGCAGGATGTCGCAGGCCACGACCTGTCGGCAGGGTGTTACCCGCGTTGGAGATCGTGAAACGGTAGCGCCATCGGCGGGTCGATCTCGGACCGCATACTGGAACGAAGTCGAGGGTTCTTGTTGCCCGACTTCCTTCGCGATGGCCATCGAAGGTCGTGGCCACGTTGAAGCCGATTGCGGCGTTACACACGTAGTCGGTGGTCGAGCTGCCCTTGTTCACGTCGACGGGTGTCGACCGCGCGGCTACCGATGCGGTAGTTGGTGTTGCGCAGGCTCTTATCCTCGGTGGTCGCCTTCGCGCCGTCGCCGGGCATGAACGCCATGGCGTCGTTCAGTGTCTCTTACCGGCCGAGCGGTCGCGAGCACGTTGACATTGAAGGTCGAGTACAGGCTGCACCGACCGGATCCGGAACGTTCCAGCGGATCAGGGTGCTACGGGTGGTTGTTGTAGTTCTTCTCGACCTCGACGGTGACCTTGCTCAGGTCGTGGGGTGCCGTCAGGGGTTCTTCAGCGTCGAGCGCTTCGGAACGATCCCCGAAGCGTCATCGACATCGAAGCCCTCGGGCAGGAGTCCCACGATGGTGAACGGCGCGCGCGTGCACCCTCGGACTTCACCTTAGCGGTGCCGATTGATGAAGAAGGTGGCGGGCTTACCCACGACCACAGGGTTGGTGCGCACGACCCTGCAGGCCCTGGACGGAGGAACCTTTCGTCGCGCACGCGCATCCAGGAGCAGAGCTCGTCGCTCGAGGTGACGACGGTGCCGGTGTCCTTATCGGTCACCGTGCCCGGTGGCACAGTTCTGGAAGCGGACGTAGTCCGGGAAGCCACATAGTTGAAGTACTTCTCGGGCGGAGCGACCGGGTTGTAGTGGCTGGTGAAGTCCGCGGGCTCCGTCGTGGGCAGCGTCTTGGGCGCCGTGCCGTGCAGCCACGCCTGGGGGCTGGATCCGGGAACGGCGTCGGTATCGATCGTGAAGCGGGTGATCCATTCGCCCTCAGGCAGGGGTCAGGCCGGTCGTCTTCGTGTAGTTGACGGTCTCGTGGTTGCCCTTGTTGGTCCAGTACTCGAGGGTCCAGCCGCCGTTGTCCTCGTATCCGGACTTGCCGAAGACGGTGAAGCGGTAGGGGCTCACCATGGTCGGCTGGTCACAGGAATCGCCGGCGGCCTTCGCATCCTGGGTGGACCAGGTGCAGGGCAGGTGTCTTCCCAGCGGAAGTGAAGGGTGGTGTTACCCGAGTTGATGCCGGCGAAACGCCACGGGTAGAGGCCACCGCGAACCTGGTACTGGTTGTCGTTACCGGTCTTCGTGATGCGGCCACCGACCTTACGCTCGGCGAAGCCGTGCGTAATCTCGGAGCTCTTCGTGCGGATGGTCTTCGGGTCGTTCATGACCTCGGCACTGATGGTCGCCTTGTTGGTGACCGTATCATCGAGCGTGACCGTACCCTCGGGTACTTCACGGTGACGGTCGATTCGATCGGGTTCTGCCAGAACCAGCGATCGTAGGACCAGGTGACGGTGTGGGTGGCCGGATCGTAGACGCCACCGTCGGAGGCCGTGACGAAGACGGCCTTGGCGGGCAGCGGGTCGACGACCTTGATGTTCTGGACACCCACGAAGCCGAGGCCGTTCAGGTTGCCGGACTTCATCGCGGAGCCGTTCCAGCGGATACCGACCTTGTTGGGGTTGTCCTGGTCGATCTGCTGATAGCCGTAGCGCAGCTTGTAGGTCGCCTCACCGCCGACTGCGGGTAGTCAGGAGCCTTCGTCGGGCCGCTCTTCTCGATCGCGACGTCGGTATCAGCGGTCCACGTGGTGGTGAGCTCGTTCTCGACCTTCTCAGCATTCTGCGCGCTGAAGGTCACACCTTCTGGGTGGTCATGTCGAGTTGTTCGGCGCGTCGTAGTAGTTGTAGTTCCAGTTGACCTGGATACGGTCCGGACGTGCCGGCGGGCAGCGGGTCCTTCATCTTGAAGATGTGGCGCTGCACGCGGTTGCCGTCCGGGGTCTTCTCGATCGAGTTCGTGGTCTTGCAACGCTGTCGCCCGTAACCGGGATGACGTTGTAGCCGCGCTCGGCGAGCTAGAGGCCGTCCGGCGTGATGGGGCCGGGCAGCGTCAGCTCGATTTCCGCACGCCCCTTACAGGGGTGGTCACCGAGGAGCAGGAGAGTTGATCGTCGTGATCTGCTCGTCGTGGCTACGCAGGGTCTCCGAGTCATTGACGACGTTGAGAGCGAGGGTCGCGGAGTCATCAGCGACTGCGCGGGCACGGCGCGTGCGGGGCTGATCCTCGGCGGCGGGGAGCCTCAGCACCAACCTCGGCGGCGGGGAGCCTCAGCGCCAGCCTCGGCGGCGGAGGCTTCGACCCCGGCCTCGGCGGCGGGCTCGGCGGCCACCTCAGTATCGGACGAGGCCGTGGCAGCTTCCTGAGGAGGCTACGTCAGGCGATTGCGTGCTTTCATCAGCGGCGCTGGCTCGCATGGCGAGGGGTGTCAGCGACGTGACGAGAAGCGAGAGAGCGGCCAGACTGGCGGCACCCGCAAGCGCCCACACGGGCGCGGGAACGGACGCAGTCGAGATCATCTTCTCCTTCTTTTGTTGAAATGTGGACAGGACTTGCATCCCAGCCTAGTGAAGGAGCAGAGTGAACCACCATGCCTAACAACTATCGCCCGAGCCACAACTACAACGATGTATTTCGTTGAAATTTCGGGCATAACGGCAATGCTAACAACTTCTCTGAACCCTTGGTCAGCACGCACTTCTGAGCGACACCAATAGATTTTTCAGCAATTATGAGCGTGCCATTGTTTGCATCATCAAATTATGACCACTGCAATATGGATTGGGCGACAATCAACCTCGGGATTTAGTAGCGTCCCGCATAGTGGTGTAACCGTGTGGTGGTCGGCTCGTTTGATATGGGTGCGGTCACCGCTGTGATCCTTCGAGAAAGCTCTCTACTTGACTCGAAACGATTTGGAGGCAGCAGCGATGACCGCTCCTCATATTATCGACCCTGCTGGCCTGCTTGGCGAGGCGTTGTCCCAGGCATCCCCGGATTTGATGCGTTCCTTGCTCCAGCACGTGATCAACGCGTTGTTATCAGCGGACGCTGATGCGGTGTGCGGGGCCCAGTGGGGTCAACAAGATCCGCAGCGCCAGGCCCAGCGCAATGGGTATCGCCACCGGCCCTTGGACACCAGGGTCGGCACCATTGACGTGGCGATCCCCAAGCTACGCTCAGGTACCTACTTTCCAGAGTGGTTGCTTCAACGCCGCAAACGCTCCGAAAGCGCCTTGATCACAGTGGTCGCTGACTGCTACTTAGCGGGAGTATCCACACGCCGCATGGACAAGCTCGTCAAAACCCTGGGGATCACAGGACTATCGAAGTCCCAGGTCTCACGCATGGCAGCCGACCTGGACGAGCACGTGGATCAGTTCCGCAACCGGCCCCTCCACGATGCCGGGCCTTTCACCTTCGTTGCCGCTGATGCGCTCACCATGAAAGTGCGCGAAGGAGGATGCGTCGTCTCGTGCGCGGTTCTGGTTGCCACTGGAGTCAACAATGACGGACATCGCGAAGTGCTGGGGGTGCGCGTATCTACCAGTGAGACCGCTCCAGCCTGGAAGGAGTTCTTCTCTGACCTGGTCGCCCGGGGCCTGACCGGCGTGCGCCTGGTGACCAGTGACGCCCATCTGGGCCTGGTTGAGGCCATCGCCGCCAACCTGCCCGGAGCCACTTGGCAACGATGCCGCACCCACTACGCCGCTAATCTCATGTCCGTCACCCCAAAGCACTCATGGCCCGCCGTCAAAGCGATGCTGCACTCGGTGACGACCAACCCGACGCCGCCTCAGTCGGCGCACTGAATACGACCTGGCTTGGACCACGTCCACGACAAGCTCCCGCCGTATGTGACCACCTCGATCAAGCCAGGGCGGAGACGTCCCGCGTTCGCCTCCGCTTCCTCACTACCGCGGGTGTGGACCCGAGATCTGGTCCAATAACGCCCCAATGAACGCCTTCACCGCGAAACTGCCGACGCACTGACATCGGAATCTTTCCCCAACCGCCACGCAATCATCCGCCCTGCCGAGCCGTCCAGCCGAACAAACGACGAATGGGCCGAAGGCCGACGCTACCTCAGCCTCGACATCCTCCACCAAAATCACGGCTCACACCACAAACCCACCCAACAGGAGGACACCCTACCCAGCTCAGCTGCATAACCCAACCCGAAGGACACAAAACGATTACACCACCCACAGGACTTGGCCGGATTTAGTGACGCATTACACTAGATACCGCCGTTTGTATAATTACTCCGTAGTCCCCAGGGCGCGCGTGCGGTCCACGCACGACACACTTTCCAAACCGACTATGCAGACAAACTGCGCAACGCCGATCAGCTCCCCCGCCCACTGGGCCAGAAAAACGAAAAACCCCGCACCTCGAACGAAGCGCGGGGTCTGCGCATGCGGGACGGCGGACTGGAACCCGCGAGGGGCTATGCACCTCACCTCCTTAGCAGGAGGCGCACTCGACCGGACCATGCCGACGTCTCCAGTGCCGACTACTTAGGGGCAGTTTTCGCTGCCGAGCGCGAACGTGCGCCACGCAGCGACGTGGGCGGTCAGCTCGGCGGAGGGCGATGCAGACCCCAGTGCCATTGTACACAACGGTTTTCAAGACCGTCTCTTTTCGGCCACTCAGACAGCCCTCCAGACGCGGAACATCCCACAGGACCAGGCCGGGATGCGACCCTCCGCATCCCCGGGCCCGACCATCAGACATCTGGCGCGTCAGCCGCGCAGCCCGAAAAAGTTCCAGGACTTCTTGTCGGGGCCGGTTCCTCAGGGGCGATCGAGGAGGCCGCGCGAGCGCGGGGCCGTCGGCGGCCACAGCGGCAGGCGGATCGCGAGCGTTGCCTGGACGGCATGGTAGACGTCCCAGCGCGAGGACTTGGCGGGCTGCATCGTTTTCGTTGCGCGGGCCGAGGCGGCGCACCATCGTACCGGGCTGGCTGATGAGGTAGTCGTGGATGTAGTCGACGAAGGAGCGGTAGCAGTGCTCGAAGTGCTCGACGTCGGAGACGCGCGCGCCCGTCGTCCAGCATGGCGCGGCGCGCACGGCGACGGTGGCACCACGCCCTCGCAGACGACCCACTGCTGGTGCTCGTCCTCGCCGGGCACGGGATCACCCTCGTCGTTGACGCCGGTGGAAGCCGGGGTTGCCGTCGGTGCGACGCCAGCCGTCGACGCGGGCACGCTCAAGAGCTCGGTTCCCATCTCGAGAGGTAGTCGGGCACGGTCCAACCCATGGAGCGCAGGCCGCGCGCACCCTGCAGCGCGAGGCGACCGAGCTGCATGGGTGGCCAGTCACGCTAGCCCTCGTAGTAGCGGCGCGTCCGTCGTTGAGGGAGCTTGCCCGCCTCGGGGCTCGGCTCCCATTTCTCGTCGAAGAACTCAGGGATGCGCCAGCCGTTCTTGGAGGCGACCTTGTAGGCGAAGGCCGTCATCTTCTCGGCGCGGTCAGAGCCATTCCGGGCTCAGTTGTCGCCTCAGCCGCGGCCATGTAGGCCTCGATCGTGTGGATGAGCGTGCCGAGGGTGTGGACGGGGACGGGCTCGTTGAAGGCCTCGTCGTACTGATCCCACACGAGGCCGTAGTCGTCGGTCCACAGCTCCTTCTGCTCCTCGAGCATGCGGTTGAGCAACTCAGTGGGCCCCGGGGCGATCCGCGACCATCGCGCTGCAGCGACGCCCAGCGCTGCCGTACACCGTGTGGTACTGCGACTTGACGCGCGCGTCCTCGTCCCGGCACGCCGCGACCATCCGCGTCGGGCTCGGGCGATGGCGAACCACATGCCGCCGTTGACGGGGTCCGTGAAGTAGTTGGTGAGCGCCTTGACGGCATGATCGGCGTAGCGGCGCGTGCCGGGCAGACCCATGAGCGCGCCAAGCGAGAACACGTAGGCCATGCGACCCGTGACGTGCCAGGTCGATCGATCGGGTCGGGTCGGGCTTTCCATCGGCGTCGAGGTGCGCGAAACCAGTCGCGACGATCGCTGCCTCTTCAGTGAGTGCCTGCATGTGGCCGCTCAGCCAACGGTTATGTTCGATGGAATCAAACCATCCCACGATGTTCCTCCCGACAACGAGTCACGGTCTGCGGTGACCGACATCTCATAGAATAGTCGCTCGGCGCCGTTTTTGGGGAATACGTGCATACACCCTCTGCCCACACGGACGAGGCCGCGGGCGCGGCGCGCTCTCACCCTGGCCTTTTTCCAGACGGCCAGCACGGCCTCGAACAAGAGAAAACAAGGAAAAGTCCACGCCGTGGGACGGTACTACCACAAGCGGGCGTAACGTGCAACACTGTGCTATGCATGAACGAGCTGGCACGTGCCCTTCGAAGACCTCATCAACGTCGACGATGTCATCTCCGCCTACTACGACATCATCCCCGACCCGACCGACGTCGGGACGGCGCGTCGCGTTCGGCACCTCGGGTCACCGCGGCTCCTCGCTGGACGCCAAGTTCAACGAGGGCGCACATCATCGCCATCACCGCCGCGATCATCGAGTACCGCGCCTCCCAGGGCATCAACGGTCCTCTGTTTCATCGGCCGTGACACCCACGCCCTGAGCGAGCCCGCGTGGCGCACCGCCCTGGAGGTCCTGCACCGCCGGCATCGACACGCGCATCGACTCGCGCGGCTCCTACACGCCCACCCCCGCCGTGTCCGTCGCCATCCTCGGCGCGAACGGCGCCCCAGCTAACCTGCGCACCGAGGGCGACGGCCTGGCCGACGGCATCGTCGTCACCCCAGCCACAACCCCCGCGCGACGGCGGCTTCAGGTACAACCCGCCTCACGGCGGCCCCCGCCGACACCGACGCGACCGGCTGGATCGCGGCGCGCCAACGAGCTCCTCGACTCGGGCGAATGGAAGAACGTTCCCCGCGTCACCGGCTCTGACCTGCTGCACGACCCGAACATCAAGCCCTTCGACTACCTGGACTACTACGTCTCGCAGCTGGACCAGGTCATCGACATCGAGGCCATCCGCAAGGCGGGCGTGCGCATCGGCGCGGACCCGCTGGGTGGCGCGTCCATCGACTACTGGGCGGCTATCGGCGAGCACTACGGCCTGGACCTGACCGTCGTCAGCCCGAGGTCGACCCGGCGTGGCCGTTCATGACCCTGGACTGGGACGGCAAGATCCGCATGGACTGCTCCTCGCCCTACGCGATGGCGTCCCTGCGCGAGGCCATGACCCCCGACGCCGAGGGCAACACCCCCTACGACATCGCGACCGGCAACGACGCGGATTCGGACCGCCACGGCATCGTCACCCCCGACGGCCTGATGAACCCGAACCACTTCCTGGCTGTGGCCATCGAGTACCTGTTCACGCACCGTCCCGGCTGGAACGCCGACGCGGCCGTGGGCAAGACCCTCGTGTCCTCCGCGCTCATCGACCGCGTCGTGGCCGCCATGGGCCGCGACCTCATCGAGGTGCCCGTGGGCTTCAAGTACTTCGTGCCCGGCCTGCTGTCCGGCACCGTCGGTTTTCGGCGGTGAGGAGAGCGCGGGAGCCTCGTTCCTGCGCAGGGACGGCACCGTGTGGTCGACCGATAAGGACGGCATCATCCTGGCGCTACTCGCCTCGGAGATCCTGGCCGTGACCGGCAGACCCGTCGCAGCTGCACGAGGAGCAGGTCGAGCGCTTTCGGCGCCTCCGCCTACGCCCGTATCGATGCGGCCGCCTCCCGCGAGGAGAAGGCGAAGCTGGCGGCCCCTGTCCGCGGACGACGTGACCGCGACCGAGCTGGCCGTGACCCGATCGTCGCGAAGCTGGTGCGCGCGCCCGGCAACGACGCGCCCATCGGCGGCCTGAAGGTGACGACCGAGTCCGCGTGGTTCGCCGCTCGCCCGTCGGGCACCGAGGACGTCTACAAGATCTACGGCGAGTCCTTCAAGGGGGCCGAGCACCTGGCCCAGGTCCAGGAGGCCGCCAAGCAGGTCGTGTCCGATGCCCTGAACGGCTGACGCTCTGACGCTGCCCGCTCACGCGGGTTGCGAAGGGGGGGCGGCGCTCGATTGACGCCGCCCCAGCGTTTACCGCAGATGTGCATGGACCGATGTGCTGGAACACCCAGATCAGGAAGGACTACCATGACAGCAGATATTCGCTTAATTTCAGGCAAAAGTCCAACTGCACTGGAATTTTTTGCAGGCATCGGCCTCGCTCGTGCAGGGCTTGAACAAGCGGGATTCACAATCGCTTGGGCAAATGACTACGAAGCCAAAAAGCACCAACTATACTGCTCAATACGGTTCAGACACCGACTATCACTGGCGACATTGCGACTATCATGGCACCGACTTTACCAATGGACAGCGCGATCGCCTCGGGCTTCCTCACTGCGCTGACCTATCTCTGGCTGGCAATCGAGATGGTCTTGGCGGCGAGCAATCAGGAACATTTGGCACTTTATGCGGATTCTGAAGAGATGGGCGATAGTCGCCTCCCGTCGCAATCCTCGAAAACGTCACCGGCCCTAGCTTCCTCACATTCAGGTGATGATCTAACTGCAGCAATCGCGCGTTTAACTCACTGGGATATTCCATCGATGCTCTGTCTATTGACGCCAGGTATCATTCCACAGTCACGTACGTAGCTGTTCCTTATGGGGGCTCTAACGTCCACTGACCGGATGACACTCCCTCAGATCTACGTCCCGAATGGCTTGAGTGGATACATTCGGATCACCTCATCACTCACCGAGGCCCCTCTCCAGCTGTTCCTCCACTGCTCACTGAAGCTTCACCACGCTTTGCAGATCGTCTATACAGACGGTCCACATTAGTGGAACCCGGCCGCACAGCAGATTTTTCTTAACTCACTCTCCCCCCGGTTCAAGCAGCCAGACCGAGTCTCTGCGCACATCGCCCGGGTCACATATCGCACCGCTTACCGGCGTACACGTCAGGGAAAGCCAGTTTGGGAGATCCGACCCGATGATATCGCTGGTTGCCTGCGGACTGCTCGAGGCGGATCCTCACGACAGGCTGTTGTCAGAGTCGGCAAGGGTGAGGTAGCTGTGCGCTGGATGACTCCTCATGAATATGCCTCTCTTATGGGTATCCCCCGACTACAAGTTCGGCGATGCGACGGATAACCAAATCCGTTTTGGTTTTCGGTGACGCAGCTGCCGTCCCTGTCGTTGCCTGGCTGGGGAGAACTACCTTGTGCCCCTAGTCCGCCAGGAATTCGACCAGGGTTCCCCATCCCTGGAGGTAGTCGCACATGGCTAGTACAGGAATAGCTTCATACGGTTCAGCAGATTCTGAGATGAAGCCACCTCTCAAGCGCACGATGCCTACGCGTTTCGTGCAGCTATTCCGCGCGCGTTTATCCGCAGCTCTCAGCTTCATTGAGCCGACGACCACTAAACGACTGGGTAAGTGCGTCGGAGTGTATGCGTTTTTACGACTTCGACGGTGAGCCAATCTACGTTGGTCAAACAACGGAGGACCTCGGAACTCGAATTGGTCCGGCATCTCAGAGGTCAGCGCAGCGACACCTCGCCTACGGAAATCTTGGATCCGTTTGAAGTCGCGGAAGTTGAGTTCTTTCCGGCGGATTACCTGATCGATCTCTATTCCGATAGGAAAGAGAGAAGTGCGGCATTCGATTCGTTGGAGTACTCCGTGTGCGTCCACGCCATCGAAGAAGTCGAGGTTATCATGCAATCCTCAATGAGAAGATTCACTATTTCCTCCTCTCGTTGATTTACCGCAGTCTCATCGCTTCAACCTGATTCCCGAGGAGTACCGCGAGGATCGCCGAGCACCCGGACGTGCGGATTGCGCGTCGTGCGGAAACACTCGCTCGTGTTGCCGCCGTCGCTCACGAACGTGGTGAAGTTTCCGCAGGACTGCGTCGTGTCATTGTTATCCAAGCCATCCGCCTTGCAGACCTAGCTGCGGCTCGACTTGCCTATGCCGAAGGCAGACATCGGCCCGATCCCAATTGCATCGACGTCCATGCACTTGTCGGCAACATCTTCGAGGAGCAAGTGCCCTAGCCGCTCACGCGGGTTGCGTAAAGGGGCTCTTCAGAGTTGAGTGTGGTTGAAGGCATCTAGGCCTCCTGCGATGAGGAGCATTCGGAGTTGGTAGTTGGTGGGGTTGCGGTAGCCTCTGGCGGTGCGTCTTCCTAGTTCGATGATTCCGTTGATGGCTTCGGTGGGGCCGTTGCTGGCTCCTCCTGTATCGAAGTAGGCCAAGGCGTCCTTCCATTTGCGTAGGGTTCGACCCAGTCGGGCGATTTCGGGGATGGGACACGTTGGTAGGCGCTGGATGAGATGAGCGGCCAGGCGTCGGCCTTGGGCGGGTGTGGCTTGATGGAAGACGTCGCGCACTTGCTGGGCGCAGTGGTGACGACTTCCACAACTGATATGCGCCTCGTCTGCCCGTGAGAGGCCCTCACGGAGTCGTTCTTGTTGACGCTTCGTGAGCCGATCACGCGAGGCCTAAAGGTGCGGATCTGATAGAGGATCACCTTGCGCCCGCGGTGACCGGTCGTGTCTTGCTGGACGCGACGACGCACTCATCGAGGCGTCACCGGCGGGCTTGACGATGTGAAAGGCATCCGAGCACGCTGGTGGCGTCTGTGGGCTGTCATCAATGGCGTTCTTATATCCTGGAAGGGATCCAGCGTCGCGATCTGGATACCGGGCGAAAGTCTTTCGCCGCGCTCAGCCGGCCAGTTCTTGTACACGGTGCCAGACCTTCCGGGACCCAGATCCAAGCAAGCGGGCCGTGGGATGATCCTCCCCTCGCGTCAGATCGACGATGCCGGTGAGCTCACGGGGCCCTCGTCGGCGTCGGTCCTGGTGGTGCCACACGTGCTCATCAGCCCCAGCACCCGCACTGAGAAACGGGCGGGGTCATCAGATGCGGCACAGACACGTATGATGACGGACCACACGGTATTCCACGTGGTTCTAACTGGCGGGCGACTTTCCGAATGATGGCTCCCTCGAGGCGCAACTGTCGGATCGCCAGCGGATCGCCCGAACACCCAGACGCGCCCTGGGAGCACACCGAGTGGTTCTGCTCAGCGAAAGTCGTGATCTGGCAGGGTATGTTCGCGGCATATCCAGCGTCGCTTATGCCACCGGATCGCACCGGGACCCCGGCCCAGGGGCCCGTCGATCACCTCCACCACCACTGCCCACGTGACCTTGAGCAGTCACCCCCTACAATCTGGGCACCCCTGCCAGCTGGTTGCACGACTCAACATCGGCACCAGGCATCTGGGGTGCGAACCGCACTCATCAGATGGAAGCCCTCCAAGTCGACGAGCAGATCCCACCGATCACAACGATCAAGCGACACAGAGCAGCAGCAGGTAGGGGTGAGACGTTGTCGAGGTCCTGACGACAGCGAGGGTAGAAGTCCGCTCATCATCAAGGACTCGGCCTACTCTCGCAACCCCCGACCAACGCGGTCGCCACTCGCAACTCGGAAGAGCGCGTAAAGGGGCGGCGCTCGATTGAGCGCCGCCCCTCATCTGTCCAGGGTTACAGGTTTGATCCGTCACGACTGCGTACCGGCAGTAGCGTCGGCAAACCAGTCCGGCACGCGTCCGGGAATATCCGCCAGTTCCTGGGGATTAGTGGATGTTCCATCGCTGCGCAGATCACCCGTGTAATAGTTCATCATTGTCAACCCGATACCCGACACCACGATGTGTACGGTCGCTCCGTATCGTTCGCTCGTCCAGGCAAGGACCGTGTCGCTGCCACGGCCATCATCCTCATAGACGTGTTCACGGAAATCGAAACCGAGGGGCCCCAGCTCTGTGTCAAACGCAGCGCGCACCCGGGCAGGATCGCGCTCTTCGAAATTGTACGTACGCGACACCATCGAGAACAGAACCTGGTCACCAACAACGTTACGGTAGATGTAATCGTTGCCGTCGTAGCTCCTGTAGTTCTCACGCGTCATCAGTGTGTCGCGCGCACGAATGATCGCCGGCTCTACGTCTCGCTTGAACGCCTCAATAGGTTCAAGCGACGCGGCCCGTTCCAGGTTTTCCTTCTGTTCCGGGTTCATTCCTTTTCCTCCTCCGAACGGTACGCACGCGGCGCACACCACTGCTAGAACAACCGCGAGCGCTCCGACGAGCGGGCGCCTCACTTCTTACCTCGGCCCGCGATGACCCGAGAGATATCGTCGAGCGCCTTGCTACCCTCGTTGAAGTATCCGCCGTGCTTCTGGAACGGATAGGGCTGCGACTCGTCGATCTTGTCACCGACATCGCCGGACAGGTGGTTATAGCCCGGCATCTTGGCGGGATTCTTTCCGAATCGGCCGTCGTCTCCTATGCCCTGGACCATGTCCTGCTTGTAGTCCGTGGCACTGACCCAGGCGTGTCCCTTCTCCAGCTTGAACTCGGAGACATCCTGGACACCCGAGCCCGGAGAGCCGAAACTGGATGAGGTCGTCCACGACGCCGGGATTGACCTTGGTGAGCGCGATGCCGGCGGTCGTCGACCCGAAGGAGTGGCCGGCGACGCTAATATGCGCGTCGCCCGCCGGACCGGCTTCGCGCGACGCATCCAGGCCATTGAGGAATCCGGACAGCTTATCCGCGCCCCTCCGGGCGTAGCCAATGTCCGCTACCTCTGCGATGTTCTGGGGTGCCTCGTAGCCAAGGTAGGAAACGATCGCAACCCCGTCGCCCGGAGCGTGTTTCTGAACGTTCTCTCGCATGATACCTGCACGCGTGTCATAGTCGTCCAAGTTCTCGGCGACGTTGGAGTACAGGCCGGGAACGACCACACCGACGTGAGCGGCCGTGTCAACGTTGCCCTGGGCGACAGCTGCCGTGATGCTTGCCCGAGGTCTCCAGGCTCAGGAGCTGGCGGGGCACACCGTCCTGATCTTCCCTCTTGATTGTGTCCTTGACATTATGGAGCGACTTCACACGCTCTTCGACAAGCTCCAGCTCCTGGCGCTCACGACGCGAAGGATGCGCGCCGTAGCGCTGCTTGAGACGCTCAAGCTTCTTCTCTTCCCTCTTGGTGGCATCGTCCAGGTAAATACGGTTCGCCTTGTTACGCGACGTTCCGTCGATACCGTTCAGGTTGCCGATCTCCTGGGGGTGAGCCTTGATCATCTGCTCTTTTTCGGCGTCGCTGAGCGACGACCACCACTTGGCCACTTCCTTCTCGGAGGCGCCCTTGGGCGGCAGCTTCAGATCCTTCTTCGGGACGCGCGTTCCCTTGGTCGACCCATTCGCGTAGGAGCTTGCTCCACCACCCAGGGCCGCGAGCTTGCTCTGCGCGTTCTGGACAACACTTCTCGCCTTTTCTGGACAATCGCGCTCACCTGGTCGGACACGATCTTCATGTTCTTCTTGATCGTCGCCGCATCGGCCGGAGACACGTTATGCGGGCCCACGTACTGAACGGACCCATCCGCCCCGATGTGAAGGGAGTGGTTCGCGGCGGTGCCGTCGAGCTTCCTGGCGGCCTTTCCGACCGTTTCAGCTCCCTCCGAGGCCTCGCTGAGGACGTTCGCGAGAGCCGTGAGCTTTTCTTCCTGCTTGTCAACCTCCGCACAGAGCTTCAACATCGCAAGACGGGCAGCATCGACCGTATTTCCCTGACCGGTCAGGGAGTTCACGTTGGATTGAAGACTCTCAGACGCATTCCTGAGCGACTGTGCACTCTTTTTCATATGCCTGCGCTTGCTGGCTGAGGGATGAGCCCTCCCATTGCAGGAGATCAGACCACTTCATTATTACGACTGCCCTCCGAGTTCTGCGCTAAAGCGATTGAATCCCAGGATCGGATCCACCCCCGGGGTCGGATTTCCCATCTGGGGCAGCTTCACGGGAGGCACCTTGGGAAGCTCGATGCCAGGGATCGGAAGGGGGCGCGGACCAGTCGGCCCCGTGATGATCGGATCCAAGGGCTTGAGCGGACCGACGGGGTTATAGGGCATGGGCTCAACCTTCGGCCGACCTGTGCCGGGGTTCGGTCGGCGGTGGCCGCGAGTCCCCTCGCCCCCGTGGTGGCCCCCCCTCTGCTTGCCCGGGTCACCGGGAAGACGCGGGCCGCGCGTAGGCGGATTGCCACCGCCGATCGGCGAGGGAAGAGGAACCAGTCGCGGGTTCTTACGACCGTCTCCGCCGCCACCTGGACCCGAGTGACCGCAGTCGTCACCGTTGACAATCGAGCCGATGAGCTGGCCGTTCTCTTCCTCTGCGGCGATGAAGTCTCGTTCGGCAGCCTCGAGCGAGTCGGCACATTCCTCGAGCTTCATGCTGGTCTTCATGCACTGGTCGGCGAGCTTCTCTTCGGCTGCCTGCATGGGTGAGGCCAGGTCAGCGCCGGGCATCGCGGAGGCGAACGCACTCGCCCCTCCTTCCCGGGCGTGCAGACCGGACGGCGTCTGCGGTTTCACGCGAGGTCGCGGCGAGCTTCGGGAACTCACCCGCAACAAAGGACAGATCGCTCATCATTGACTCCATTGAATACTGACCAGTGACACACACAATATTACCGGATGGATATCGGCGGCGCACCGCTTCACCATAGCTGCGCTCCGAATTGTTCTTGTAGCCCATCCCAATTTCACCGTTTTTTTATCCCTAGAAAATTGCTGACAGGACGGCTACCTTGGCACTGTCCCCAGATGTGAACACCGGCAACGTCCACCGACTCCAGGAGCCCACATGAGCGAGGCATCCCGCCGACCCGCACACGACGCGGGACCGGATGCGCCAGCCCAAGCCTCGTCGATAGCGACGACGAGGCCTCCCATCCCGCGGCTGCCCGTCGACCGCCTCGCGTTCCTGCTCCTCGCGGGCATCGCGCTCCTGGCGGGACTGGACGCCTCCCTCGTGCGCCTGGGAGCGCTCGCGCCCGTGGCCTCGACGAGCCTGGGGACCGTGCACGGACTCCTCATGATCTACGGATTCCTGGGCACCGCGATCTGCCTCGAGCGCGCGGTCGCCCTCCAATCCGACGGGCGGCGCGCGTGGACGTACATCGCTCCCATGCTGACCGGCGCCGGCGGCATTAGCGCGATCGTCATCTCCCTCAACGAGGGGGTGCGCGCGGCGCTCGCGAGCCTCCCGATCCCCCAGTATCTGGCAGCCCACCTGAGCGGGTTCGCGCCCGAACGCATGATGCCCGGCTTCCTCATCACTCTCGGCATGGCGGCGCTGAGCGCCATCTACTGCTACGTGTGGGCGCGACGGCAGGCCACCCACGCGGTCCTCATCCAGCTGATGGGCGCGCTCATCGGAGCGGGCGGCATCCTCCTGTGGTGGCGAGGCCTCGAGACGCCGCGCGCGGTGCCGTGGTGGCTGGCCTTCCTGATCGTCACGATCGTCGGCGAGCGCGTCGAGCTGGCTCGCCTCGCCTTCGCGTCCGGCTCCACCGAGCGGCGCATCACCGCCGAGAGCGCCGCACTCATGGTGGGCCTGACCGTCGCGCTCTACTCCCCCGCGGTCGGTTACCCGCTGATCGGCCTCTCGCTCGGTGCCCTCATGGTCGACACCGCGTGGCACGACGTCGCGCGCGGCACCGTGCGCATGAGCGGTCTGCCGCGCCTGGCGGCCGTGTGCATGCTGAGCGGCTACGCGTGGGCGCTCGTGCCCGCGTTGATGTGGATCATCGCGCCGCCTGCCTTCGACGGATACGGTTACGACGCGTCTGTCCACGCGATCACGATCGGCTTCGTCGTCTCGATGCTGCTGGCCCACGCGCCCGTCATCATCCCGGCGGTCGTCCGGCGCGAGGTCCCCTACCACGTCGCCATGTGGGTGCCCTTCGCGTTCTTGCAGGTTTCCCTCGCTCTGCGTCTCCTCGCGGGCGCGCGCGAGGCGGCCTACCCGTGGCGCCTCGGCGGCACCCTGGGTGTCGTGGGCGTCCTCCTGTTCGTCGCCACGACGCTGACGGTGACGATTCGCCGGGCGCGCGCGGCCTCTCGGGAGGCCCGATGAGCAAAGCCCTCGCGTTCCACGCACCGACCGCGCGACCACAATCTGGATGTGCGCGGTAGCCGTCGCCGCGGCGGTCACGATCGTCGCCCGAGGCCGCATCCCGCAGAATCTGTGGACGATGATCCACCTGGTGACACTCGGCGTCCTATCGAACGGGATCTTCCAGTGGTCCTGGTACTTCACGCGCGCGCTCGCCCACCTGGCCCCGGACGACCGTCGCGCAGGACGCGACAACACCGTGCGCATCATTGCTTTCAATCTCTCCCTGCTGCTCCTCATCGGCGGCATGTGGTCGGGCTTGTGGTACGCGACCGTCACGGGTGCGATCGATCGTCGGCGCGATCGCGGCCTGGCACGGGTGGGCGCTGCTCACAGCCTCCCGCGAGCGCCTGGCCTCACGTTTCGCGGTGATTATCCGCTACTACGTTGCGGCGGCGTTCTTCCTGGTGGTCGGCGCGACGCTGGCGGGTTTCGTTACGGCGGCCATGTTTGATGCGGACGCTCCCGCGTGGCTGGCCGAGGCCCGGGACCGCCTGACGGTCGCCCACGCGATGGCGGGGATCGCCGGATGGGTGGGCCTGACGATGGGCGGCACCCTGGTGACGCTGGGGCCGACCGCGATGCGCACGCGCATGGATCCGCGAGCCGTGTCCTTCGCGACGAGCGCCCTACCCATGTGGGTGGCCGCGCTTCTCGTCGCCGGCACGGGCGCTGTGACCGGGTCGATGCGCGTGGCCTCCGTGGGGTTGTTGGTCGTCGTGGGCGCGGCGGCGCTGGGCGTGGGCGTTCCGTTGGTCCGCGTGGCGCTGACAAAGGGCCCCGCCGAATACGGCGCATGGTCCCTCATGCTGGGCGCCGCCTGGATTCTCGTCGCCGGCGCCGGAGCCTCCCTGCGCGCCTTCGCGACGGCGGACGCGACCGGGCCTACGCGCCGCGTTCCTCGCCGTGGCTGTCGATCCTGGGCGCGGCAGGCCTCGGGCCAGCTCTTCGTCGGCGCGCTCACCTACCTGATGCCCGTCGTCATCGGCGGCGGCCCGTCCGCGGTGCGCGTCGGCGTCGGCGTGCTCGAGGCCGCAGCCCCCATCCGGGAGGCGGCTCGCAACGTGGCCGCAATCCTCGCGCTCGCCGTCGCGTCCCTGAGCGGAACCTCCGCCGAACGCCTCACTATCGCCGCGTGGGTGGTCCTGCTGGCCACCTACGTCGTCGATATCGTCCTCATGGCCCGCTGCGGCGTGGCCCAGGCGCGCGCCAAGCGCGCCGCCGCTTCATCCCCACCACACAAGGAGGCCGCCGTGGCTGACCTGAACCTGTCCGCTTCGCCGTCACCCAGAGGAGAGAAGCCGAAGGCATCCGCACCGACAGGGCCCGCGACGGGAGCCCCCAAGCTGCGCGTGAGTCCGACGGGCGGCCACTCGCCCGCGAGCCGCACTGCGGGCGCACTCATCGGCGTCGTCTCCGTCGTGGCGCTCGCGCTGGCGATCTTCCTGTCCAACCCGTCCACGCCCACCACGCAGGGGCACGGGAACGGCGTCGGGAACCACGGCCTCGTCCGTGACGCCGACCGGGCACACGACCCGCGTGTCCGTGGGCGTCGAGGGCATGGCGTTCACGCCAAACCGCATCGAGGTGCCGGTCGGCGACCGCCTCATCATCGACTTCACGAACTCGGGGGACCAGCGCCACGACCTCGTGTTCGAGACGGGCGTGTCCTCCGGATCGCTCGCCACGGGCGAGACGAAGGAGCTCGACCTCGGCGTCATCTCCGGGGACGTCGAGGGATGGTGCTCCCTGCCGGGTCACCGCGAGATGGGCATGACCCTGCACGTGCAGGCCACGGGCGCATCCTCGTCATCCTCGTCATCCTCGGGCACCTCGGCATCGGGCAACCACGCGGGCCACGACCACGGCCAGGACGCCGCCGCGGGACCCGTCACCCCGACCGAGCTGACGGACTACGCGGCGACCATCGACGCGCGCGACCCGGTGCTCCCGCCGGCCACGAACGAGACCGAGCGCCACTACACCTTCACGGTCACCGAGCAGACCGTCAACGTCACGAACTCGCTGACCCGCCAGACGTGGACCTTCAACGGGGACGCTCCCGGCCCGATCCTACGCGGACACGTCGGCGACACCTTCCACATCACGCTCGTGAACAACGGGACGATGAGCCACTCGCTGGACTTCCACGCGGGCCTCGTCGCCCCCGACAACGTCATGCACTCGATCGAGCCCGGGCAGAGCCTCGAGTACACCTTCGTCGCGAAGAACGCGGGCATCTGGCTCTACCACTGCTCGACCGCACCCATGTCGATGCACATCGCGAACGGCATGTTCGGGGCCGTCGTCATCGACCCGACCGACCTGGATAAGGTCGACCGCGAGTACGTCATGGTCGCCTCCGAGCTCTACCTGGGCGCGGACGGACAGAGCGCGGACGCCTCCCTCCTGTCGGCCCTGGCGCCCAACGCGATGGCCTTCAACGGCGTGCCCTTCCAGTACAAGGCGCACCCGATCCAGATCAAGACCAACGAGCGCGTGCGCGTGTGGGTCATGGACGCGGGCCCGAACCTGGCGACAACCTTCCACGTCGTGGGCACTCAGTTTGACACCGTGTGGCGCGAGGGTGCCTACGTCATCCGAGGCGGAGGAAGCGGCGGCGGCTGGGGGCAGGTCCTGGCCCTGGGCGCCGCCGAGGGCGGCTTCGTCGAGTTCACGTCACTCGAGGCGGGCCACTACTCCTTCGTCAACCACGCGCTCTCCCTGGCGGAAAAGGGCCAGCTCGGAGTCTTTGAGGTGACCGACTGAGCGTGCCCCCGTTCCCCGGCCTCGTCCACATTCGACGAGGCCGTGGCTTTTTTCGTAGCCTCTCCTCCCCTCGTTGAGGGCCCGAATGGTTACGTACGCCCCATTCCGCTTGGCTTTCGTGACACTGCCCCGACGATAGAATGGATGGATGCTCGGCACCTATCTTGACATTCTGCGTTACCGTCAGTCCTGGAAATTCTCCGCGGCTGGCCTTGTTCTGCGCTTGCCGATGTCCATGGTGGGACTGTCGACGATCCTGATGGTGCGCGCCGAGTACGGCAACTACACGCTGGCCGGCGCCGTTGCCGCGGTCAACATCATCGTCATGGCACTCTGCGCGCCCATCCTCGCGCGCCGCGTCGACCGCCACGGGCAGCTGCTCGTCATGGGCCCAGCCTGGACTACTTCAGTCCTGTCAATGTCTGCTCTGGTCGCGGCCGTCATCATGCACGCCCCCGCGTGGCTGCTCTTTCATTCCGGCCGCCCTGGCGGGTGCCACGTGGGGAGCGCCCGGCGCGCTCGTACGCTCGCGCTGGTCCACGATCCTGCACAAGCCGGGCCAGCTGCCGACCGCCTACGCCCTCGAGTCCGCGGTCGACGAGTTCGTGTACATCGTGGGCCCCGTGCTCTCCACGGTCCTGGGTACCGCCCTGCATCCGGCCACCGGCCTCATCATTTCGATCGCCAGCCTGGCGGTGGGTGGCGCCCTCTTCCTGTCGCGCCGCGACTCCGAGCCCGCGATCATTCCTTACGATCCAGGCGCCCCGCGCGAGTCCGTTATCCGCAAGCCCGTCGTCCTCGTCATGGCCGCGACCTATATCGGTATGGGCATGACGTTTGGCGCGATGGAAGTGTCGATGGTCAGCTTCACCGAGGAGCTGGGCGCCCCCGCGCTCGGCGGCATCCTCCTCGCTCTGTTCTCCATCGGCTCGCTGACGGCCGCCCTCGTGTACGGCGCGCGCACGTGGAGGCGCCCCACCTGGCAGCTCTTCGTGATCGGTGTGATCGCGATGGCGATCGGCATGAGCCTGTTCCCCGTGGCCTTCAACGTCTGGACGATGGCCGTCGTCATCCTCGTCACGGGGCTGACCTGCGCCCCCACGATGACGAATGTCAACGTCATCATCCAGAAGTCCGTCTCCCCCGCGAAGCTCACCGAGGGCCTGACCTGGATGTCGACCTCGATCAACCTGGGTACCTCGCTGGGCACGGCGATCGCCGGCCCCGCGATCGACGCGTTCGGCGCGCGCGGCGGCCTGTTCACCATGTCCGGGGCGGGGTGGGCGATGGTCCTCCTCATGCTCATCGGCTTGCCCGCGCTGCGTAAGAGCACTGCGGACACCCCCAAGCCCACGCTGCCCCTCGACTGAGGACACAACCCCCCTTGATCCTTGCGCCACCGGGGGTGCGAGGCCCTATGATTGCCCTCATGCGCCTCCGACCGCCCTCTCATCGACGACGAATCTCCTTCGCTCGCGCTCGCCCTGACGGCAGGCGTGGGGGAATTCGCGTCGTCTCTGCTGGTCGCTGCGATGTCGCAGGGCCGGTACTACCCGGGCGTGGTTGGATTCGGCGGCATCGGATCGGAACGCAGCGCCCGTATCCTCGGCCGCGTCCTCATGGCGCGCGGCGACGAGGACCGCTCCTGGCTGCAGACCCGGCGAGGATGGCGTCAGTTCTTCAACGCGCAGGTCCCGCGCCAGCCCGTCCTCGTCACGGTGGGAAGCGCCCGCAGGCTCGCCTTCGCGGACCGCGGCGGATTCGTCGACATGACAGTTCTGGGCCACGGCCTCGAACCGGGCTGGCACGACGCGACCATTCAGGTCCTGCACGCGGGCGACGTCCGCGCGCTCGGCCTGTCCGAGGACACCGCCGCCAAGCTCGCAACCACCCTGCGCACGGCGACCCCGCTGCCCGCCCCGGCCTCGGCGATGTACGAGCGCCCCCGCAAGGGCCGTATCCGCGCCGGCCGACCCGCTTGCGTGCGCGTGCGCATCGTGTCGGATCGCGAGCATTTCGGCGTGGTCTCCGACATCGACGACACCGTCATGGTGTCGATGCTGCCGCGCCTGGTCACGGCCGCGAAACATGCCTTCCTGGACCGCGTGTCCTCGCGCGAGGCCGTTCCCGGCATGGCGCGCCTGCTGACGACGCTGACGACGTCGTCGGCCTCGTCCGAGGGCGTGCCCGAGGGCACCCACTCCCCCATCATGTACCTGTCCACCGGCGCGTGGAACGTCGTGCCGACGGTGCGTTCCTTCCTGGAGCGCTCCGGCTACCCGGCCGGCGGGTTCCTCATGACGGACTTCGGCCCGTCGAATACAGGATGGTTCCGTTCGGGGCCGGAGCACAAGCGCCGCGAGCTGCGCCGCCTGGCCCGCATGTTCCCGCACATGCGTTGGCTCCTCGTCGGTGACGACGGGCAGCACGACCCGGAAATCTACGCGGAGTTCGCCCGCGAGTTCCCGCAGTGCGTCGCGGGCATCGCGATCCGTTCCCTGTCCGAGATCGAGCAGTTCATGGCGCACGGCAGCTTCGAGGCCATGGTGCCCGATGCCCTGTGGACCGTCCCCGAGTCCATCCCCGTCTGGTACGGCTCGGACGGCGAAGCACTCCTGGAGAACATTCGACGCCGTGGCACAGTCGGGCCGCTGACAGGCCGCTGATCGCGGCGTCCCCATCGCCCGCAGCCCTGCGCTCAACGGGTGCCGCAGAGAAGCGAAAAGGCCGCCCACTCGGGGCGGCCTTTTCTTCTGTCTCAGTCCTGCTTCGTGCCCGACATCGGGCGGCACTTCGCGGGCTGCTCGATCGAGTCGTTGGACTCGAGGACTCGCTGCACGTCCTCGGCGCTCATCGCGTCATCGTAGAAGGTGCCGAGTTCGACCTTGACGGTGGCGTCCTCCGCGTCGCTCAGGCGCACGTGGGAACCGGGGAAGAATCGGGCCACCGAATAGGCGGCGTCCACCGAGTTCACGCCTGCCGTGATGCGCACCCTACCGGTGTACTCCACGTCCGAGTTGGCGGGCTCCTCGGTGTGGAAACCGGCGGTCTGGAGGATGTCCGTGGCCTTGGAGGCCAGGCCCTGGTGCTGGGTCGTGTTGATGACCGTGACGGTGACCTGCGAGGGCGCCACGGGCTTCGCGTCCACCGTCGGACAAGGGATATCGCCGGTCTCGGCGTACTTGACCTTCACGGAGAAGTCGTTGCCGAAGGGGACGGGAACGATTCCTGTGAACACGAGGGCGGCCGCCACCGCGGCCACTATCATCGCGATACCGATGACAGCGAACGTCATGTTCTGGCGCTGCTGACGCTCGCGCAGGAAACGCTGACGCGGAGTGAGGGCAGGGCGGGGCGCGTTCGGAGTACTCACAGTATCCACCCTAGCTAATAGGGGCGGCCCGAGGCCAGACAACGCCCCGTCAGGCACATTACATCTCGCCCCCGCCTCCCCTCAGCGCTACAGTAAGGTCACCCTGAGTAACGAGGCCATTGCACGCTACCACCCCTTGACGGGCACCAATGTGCGCAGGGCACCACGGCCTCGTTCACCCCGACCGAAAAGAGGACCGCGATGAGCTTCCTGGATTCCGACCTGCTCGCCCGCATCCACGAGCGCGCCGCCGACGCGGACGCCACCAACACCTACCCCGAGAAGGATCTGGAGGAGCTGCGCGAGGCCGGGTACCTGTCGGCGTTCGTCCCCACCGAGTTCGGTGGCGCGGGTCTGAGCCTGACCGAGATCGCCGCCGAGCAGACGGCGCTGGCCAAGGCGGCTCCCGGCACGGCGCTGGGCATCAACATGCACCAGATCATCGTCGGCCTCGGCCGCTACCTGGTCGCCCACGGCAACGCGCGCGGCGAGCAGATCCTGCGCGACGCCGTCGCCGGCGAGGTCTTTAGGCTTCGGCATCTCCGAGCCGGGCAACGACCTCGTGCTCTTCGGCTCGACGACGCGCGCGACCGCGACGGCAGACGGCGGGTACTCCTTCGAGGGAACCAAGATCTTCACCTCCCTGTCCCCCGTGTGGACGCGCCTGCTGATCTTCGGGCGCGCGGAGACCGAGGAGGGCCCCAAGTCCGTGTTCGGCATCGTCCACCGCGACGATGAAGGCTACTCGATCAAGGACGATTGGAACACGCTGGGCATGCGCGCCACCCAGTCCATGACGACACTGCTCGAGGGCGTCACCGTGCCCGAGGAGCGCATCCTCACGATCACGGACCCGGGACCGAGCGCCGACCCGGTCATCTTCGGCATCTTCTCCCACTTCGAGATCCTGCTCGCCGCCACCTACCAGGGCGTCGGCGAGCGCGTGGTCGAGGTGGCCGCCGAGCACGTGACGAAGCGCCGCTCGGTCAAGAACCAGACGACCTACTCCAACGACCCCGACATCCGCTGGCGCATCGCCGAGGCCGCACTCATCATGAACGCGGTCGGCCCGCAGATCCGCGAGCTTGCCCGCGACATCGACGAGGGCGTGGACCGCGGCCGCTCGTGGATGCCGCAGCTGTCCGCCGCGAAGAACGCGGCCGCCGAGGCCACGCTGCGCGCCGTCGAGCAGGCCATGCGCGCGTGCGGCGGCAGCGCCTACTACAACACGCACGAGCTCTCGCGCCTGTACCGCGACGCGCTCGCCGGCCTGTTCCAGCCCTCCGATCAGGAGTCCCTGCACGCCGCGTGGGCGAACCTGATCCTGGGGCCCCATCGAGAAGGCTCAGTAGGCTTGCGCAGAGCAGGGGCGGGCCCGAGATTTCCTCGGGCCCGCCCCTGTTATGCGCGTGATTTCAGTCGTTCCAGCTGAACTTCTGGGGGCTGATCTCGCCGGTCGTGCCGGTCATCCAACCGCCGCGTGCCAGCGCGAAGGACTGGCCGGTCTTCGTGTTCCAGCAGCTGATGCCATCCTGCGTGGAGTAGCAGGCGAAGTCGCCCTTGGTCGCTGCGGCACCGTACGCGAGGGCGTTACCACCACCCGGCACCGCACTCTCGCAGGACTGGCCCGCCTTGTCCTTCGTGGCGCTCAGGACGCCGACCTGACCGCCGGAGCAGGAGGCGTACCCATCTTCGGCCCAGTCGGATTCCTTGATGCCGCAGCTGACGCCGTCAGCGGTGAAGGAGCACGTGATGTTGCCGGACGGGGACGAGAAGGAGTCCACGGTGATCGCACCGGCGGGTGCCGGGTACTTGACGGGCTCCTCCGTGGTCGCGCTCGGGGAGGGCGTCGCTTGAGCCGGCGCCGAGGAGGACGTCGAGGGGGTCGTGTTCGAGTTCGTGGCCGGGCCCTCGTAACCACGCTTGAAGACGTAGATGACGAAGCCGAGGAGGATGACCGCGATCAGACCCAGGATGCCCAGGACGAGGCCCATCATCGGGAAGCCACGACGTTCCTTCTCTTCCTTCGGGGCGACTTGCTGCGAGGCAGTGGGCTGAACCTGGTAGGAGGCGCCGGCGCCCCGGTAGGCCTGCAGCGTGGGCTGGGGGCGCGCGGGGGTGCCCGACGCGCTGGTGTAGGACGAGCCGGAGGATGCGCTCGGGTAGACGGCGGTCGCCTCGGGATCCTGCGTCCCCTTGCTACCCATGATGGAGTGGCGCTGCACCTGGGCGACGACCTGCGAGTAGGAGTTCACGCCACCCTGGCCGAGCACGTACATGCCTGACTCGGAGGTGCGGATCGACGAGCCGGCGACCGCGCCGGACACATCTCCATGCATGACGAGGTAGCCGTTGGAGTCGATGTAGCCGTCGTAGTCGTCGCGGGCCTCGAGGGCCGCGTTGACCTGTGGGTCGTTGAACTGATGCAACCAGTCGAGCAGCCCGCGATAGGCGTGCGGATGCGCGGCCACGACCGGGCGCAGCTCGGGGTAGCGGTACGCCAGCTGGCGCAGCGCTTCAGCGTCGGTCGACGGATCCTGGGCAGCCGCCGCAGGGTCGTCGAAATGCAGCTCTTCAGCCATCGAAACTCCAGACTTCACGGTCACGAGGTTGTTACACAGTATCGCGATCAGGGGTCACAAGTGAAACCTTCCCCATATTTTTTCCCAACATGCGGCGCTGTCACTTGACAAAAGCTCTACGAGTCCCCACGGAAGATAAACCTGTCAAAGTCCAGCGTTTCAATGTCCCGCGCGAGGGAGCGAACCTGGTCGTCCCACCCCGGCCTCGTCGCCGCAAAGCCGTCGGGGGTACCCAGGTCGCGGGCCTGCTGGAGGGCGAAGGTCCTCGCCCCCATCTCGCGTGCCCGCGCCGCGACCTCGAAGCCGTCACCGGGCCCGTCCGGGTAGACGGTCAGGCGCACTTCGTGATCCACCTCGGGGTGGGCCAGGACGATGCCCAGCGACTCCCACGCCCGCTCGCCCGCGCCGCTGCGCCCGGCCACGGCCTCGTAGTTGCTGGGGGTCGCCTTCACGTCGATGCCCACCCAGTCGACGAGGCCGGCGCCCAGCAGCTCCGCCAGGCGCCGCGGGTAGGGGCCCGCGGTGTGCAGGCCGACGCCGAAGCCGAGCTCGCGCACGCGCGCCATCGCCGCCCCGAGCGCGATCTGGCGGGTCGCCTCGCCGCCGGAGAAACACGACGCCGTCGAGGAGGCCACGCCTGCGCGCCAGCAGATCCTCGAGCGCACCCCACGCGACCACGCCCGGGATGCGAGGATCGATGATCGCGCTGTTATGGCAGTACGGGCACGCCCACGGGCACCCCTGCAGGAACAGGGACGCCGCGAACTTCCCCGGCCAGTCCACGGTCGACATCGGAACGAGGCCCGCGATCTGTAGGTCGTCCGGCGTCCACTCGCGCGCATCCCGCCCCTGGGCGAGGCCGGGGACGCCCAGGCTCAGCGTGCCCTCCCGGGTCGCCCCGGCCTCGCCATACAGGGGACGGGCGCTCACGTCAGCGGCTCCCCGCGGGAGGGAAGGCGCTGACGAGCTCACCGTGCGCATCCGCGGCGCTCTCGGAGAACATCTGACGCTCGTGGTACTCGCCCTTCTTGCCGATGTTGAAGGACTGGACCGGGCGGAAGTAGCCCATGACGCGCGTCCACACCTCGCAGGCCTGCGGCTCCTCGTGGGGGTGGGCGGCCGCGCACTTGTCGCAGGTGAAGTGCTCGCCGGCCAGGTAGCCGTGGACCGGGCAGATCGAGAAAGTCGGCGTGATCGTGATGTAGGGGACCTTGAAGGCCGTCAGCGAGCGGCGCACCATCTCCTTGCAGGCCTCGCCCGACGAGACGCGCTCACCCATGTACAGGTGCAGGACCGTGCCGCCCGTGTACTTGCCTTGCAGGACCTCCTGATCCTCGAGGGCCTGGAATGGGTCGTCCGTGTAGCCCACGGGAAGCTGCGAGGAGTTCGTGTAGTAGGGCTCTTCCGGCGTGCCCGCCTGGATGATGTCTGCGAAACGCTTGCGGTCCTCCTTCGCGAAGCGGTAGGTCGTGCCCTCCGCGGGGGTGGCCTCCAGGTTGTACATGTGGCCGGTGGCCTCCTGGAGCTGAACCATGCGCTCGCGCACACGATCCAGGACGCGCACGCACATGTCGAAGCCGCGCGGATCCGTCAGGTCGTAGGCGTCGTCGCTGAAGTTGCGCACCATCTCATTCATGCCGTTGACGCCGATCGTCGAGAAGTGATTATCAAGCGTACCCAGGTAGCGGCGCGAGTAGGGGAAGAGGCCGTGGTCCATGTGGTACTGGATGGTCTCGCGCTTGATCTCGAGGGACTTCGAGGCCAGGTCGATGAGCTCGTCCATGCGCGCAACGAGGCCCTCCTCGTCGCCCTTGTAGAGGTAGCCGAGGCGCGCCATGTTGAGCGTGACCACGCCGATCGAGCCGGTCAGCTCCGCCGACCCGAAGAGGCCGTTGCCGCGCTTGAGGAGCTCGCGCAGGTCCAGCTGGAGGCGGCAGCACATCGAGCGGATCATGTGCGGGTCCAGGTCGGAGTTAATGAAGTTCTGGAAGTAGGGCAGGCCGTACTTTGCGGTCATGTCGAAGAGGGCGTCGACGTTTTCGCCCTCCCAGTCGAAGTCGGGCGTGATGTTGTAGGTCGGGATCGGGAACGTGAAGACGCGACCCGTCCGCGTCGCCGCCCGTCATGACCTCGATGAACGCGCGGTTGATGAGGTTCATTTCCCGCTGCAGGTCGCCGTAGGTGAAGTCGACGACCTCGTCGCCGATAAGGGGGTGCTCGTCCGCGAGGTCGTCCGGGCACGTCCAGTCGAAGGTCAGGTTCGTGAACGGGCACTGGCTGCCCCAGCGCGAGGGCACGTTCAGGTTGTAGATGAGTTCCTGCATGCACTGCACGACGTCCTCGTACTCCATGTTGTCCAGGCGCACGAAAGGTGCCATGTAGGTGTCAAAGGAGGAGAACGCCTGGGCGCCCGCCCACTCGTTTTGTAGGGTGCCGAGGAAGTTGACGATCTGGCCGCACGCCGAGGAGAAGTGCTTGGGCGGGGCCGAGGCGATCGCACCGCCCACGCCATTAAATCCCTCCTGGATGAGGCGCTTGAGCGACCAGCCCGCGCAGTATCCGGCGAACATGTCAAGGTCGTGGATGTGGTAGTCGCCCTCGCGGTGCGGCGCGCCGATCTCGGGGGTGTAGACGTGTTCGAGCCAGTAGTTGGCGACGATCTTGCCCGCCGAGTTCAGGATGAGGCCGCCGAGCGAATACCCCTGGTTCGCGTTGGCGTTCACCCGCCAATCGGAGCGGTCGAGGTACTCCTGCACGGTTGCGATGGCGTCGACGTCGTAGCGCGGTGAACTGGTCATATTCCTTGTCCTGTCTTGATTCCGTTGTGTGCTGCGGGCTGCTGATGCTGGGTGGTGGGAGGTATGTGTGGTGTCGTGGGACTGTGTGTTTGTGTGGCGGTGGGTGCCCCTGGCCCTGCGCTTCGGTGGGCGGCGGGCCGGTACTGCTGGTTGGTCGCGTGATCGACACGTCGCGGATACTCCACCCTCGTGGGGCGAGGCTGTGGCACTGTGGGTGGAGGTGGTTTCCCCCGCCCGGCGTGAGGCTCCCCTAGATCTAGGGGGACGCGACCATCAATCACTAGATGTAGTGCTTGATGCGAACGGTGACCACAATATCTAGTGTCATACGTGCGTCAGAAGCGCGACGCGCACGGAGTGTAGTTCCGCTCGTCACGCGCGCCCTTTTTCGACATCCATCGGGGACCAACGTCCCATTGCGGGCCGAGCGCGACTACCCGCTACAACGACGTGCGACAGCCCGACCCCAGTCCCGGCGGCCATCCCCGCAGCTGGCACGATTAACCCCTCAATGCGCAGCTAAACCCTAGAGGTGGCAGCATGGGCAGCCCGCCCACACTGCCACTCATCGGGTTAACGTGCGCCTCAAAGGGCCAAGACAGCCACCCGTCGACTTACGACTCCATGTCTCGCGGCACAGCCACACACCGCCGACGACACAACGAGGCCACGACCGTAGAACCCGGCCACGGCCTCGTCGAGATAGTCGGACGAATCAGATGAGGAAGGGAAGCTTCTTGACGAGCCCCAGGCTCTTCCACCACGCGCCCAGGCCGAGCGTGTCGCCCGCGCTAGTCAGCTGAATCAGGATGAGAACGAGCGCGTAGACCAGGTGCTCGTTGACGACTGGATTGAGGGAGCCCCACACCCACGGGGCGACCGCCGCGTACATGAAGCCCAGCATGACGACGCCCGCGAGCGCCGCGAGGCGCGTGCCAATGCCCAGCAGGAGCGCCAGGCCGATACCCAGAAGGCCCAGCATGAACAGCCAATCCATGGCGGGCACGGCCAGTGACTCGAAGAAAGAAGCCAGGGGCTTGCCGGTCGTCGCGCCCGTCAGGTAGCTCTGCGCGGGCGTGCCGCCGTTAATCCACGCGCGCGACGGGCCCGTCGAATAGTGCAGGCCGAAGGTCTTGTCCAGGAACGACCACAGGAAAGATGAAGCCGACCGCGATGCGCAGCAGGGCCAGGACGAAACGCGCGGGCTTGGAGGTGACGACGGCTGACGCGGGACGAGGCATGTCGGTCCTTTCGGGACGGGATCTGCGGGTGGGCGTTGTATGGGCGTCGACGGCGTGCTGCCCTCTCCCATTATCCACTGGCCAAACCCTGCAACGCCAGGGGCGGTTCAGTGAGCATGAGGGCCATCGAGCAAACAACTGCGCACAAGTGGCGGCCCAGTGAAACCCGTGGCACCACTGCTCAGGCATCCATCGGCAACCTTGAAACCAGCATCGCGTTGCACCGAAAAAGGCAAGCAATGCACCAGTTCGCGTGCCATTGCGGAGACGAGCCCCTCCCCGCAATTTCGCACGTAATTCGATTGGACGAAGTTTCAACAAACTCTGAAAACGCTGCAATTCCAACGATCTGAATTCAATGTTTGAAAGAGTCGCGGGGAATTACGTGCGAAATTACTGAGCGGCGGCGGGGCCTGGCCGGGAGTCGAAACGACGCGCCAAGCCACCCAGCACACCACAAGCGCCGCCGGTGTGGAGGGCGCCGGAGGGAGCTGCCGCGGTGCCCGTGGGCGGTGGCGAGGCCTGGCCGGGCTTCGAGTCGACGCGCCGAGCGAAGCTCGCGGCGCGGACGGCTCGCGGGCGGCCGCCGCCCACCGGCACACACAGCGGCCGGGCCCTCCGGTGCCCAGAACACCCGTGGCGCCACAAGCAACGCCACAGATCAGGCGACGCTCAGCAGGAATTACTCGCCCGCGAGGCGGTCGACCTCGTGCATGATGAGGCCGCACACCGCGCTCACCCACGCGACGGCTGCGACGCCGAGGACGCGCGAGCGCCAGGGCCTCACCTGCAGGAAGTCCTCGAAACCGTAGCCGGATCCTGGGGACGCGGCGGACATGCTGAAGCCCCACATGGCGGCGCCGGTGGCCAGCAGTGCGATGACGATGAGTCCAAGGCTCGCCCACACCATGACGCGTTGGACTTTCGCGTCCGTGTCGGGGCGCCGCTCGATGGGCGACAGGGCGAGGGCCCACGCCCCAGCGATCAGGGCGGCGGTGACGACGTCGGAGGGGCGGTGCCAGCCTTCCATCATGACGGACACACCCATGAGGGATGTCCACGCCCAGCCGATCCACGCGGACGGGCTGCGGAACCACTGGGGCGCGACGACGATGAGGGCCAGCGACAGGGTGACGGCGACGGTCGTGTGCCCGGAGGGCAGGGAGTTGCCGGCGCCGGTCGTGACGCCCAGATTCGGGCGGGTGAGGATGTAGTCCTGAGGATCTGGGTCGTGATGTTAGCGCCGATGACAGCGCCGAGGGCGCGCCCTGCGAGCGTGGGCCTCCGTCGCGCGGCGGCGACGAGGGCGACGACGATGCCGGCCGCGACCATAACGGGCACGGACACGATGCCGGTGATGAGGGTGGAGAAGGCCTCGTAGCGCCTCGCGGAGCGCATGGTGCCCTTCCGCGAGGATCGTGTCGAGGACCTGCCCGGGCGCGGTCGAGAGCGCCACGTGGCTGATGAGCATCGTCAGCGCAGGCAGGTCGGCAACTCCGCCGGGCGTCGGGCGAGCTTGCGCCGGTACCAGGAGTCGGAGGTCAGGCGACGAGGCTGGGGCCCATTCGCCGGGGGCCTCGCCGTTGGTCTGGGGGCCGGGGAGCACGCCCTCGGGTGGGCCGCTGGGTGGCGGGGCGCGCTCCGCTCGGGAGGAGCGGCCGGCGGTCTCGGCGGATGCCGACGAGCGCGCGCGGGGCGCACGGGGCGTGAGCCTTTGGTGTAGGGACTCGTCGACGGTGGGGTCGGAGGGCAGGGGCGGCGTTGGGGTCGTCCATGGTGTCCTCCGTTCGTGTCGATGCGTTATTTCGTATCCACTGTAGTGGAGGGAGCGCGGGCGCGTGTGTTGGTTTCGCTTTCTCACGAATCGAAGCAAGCACACAGCGGGTGGGGCACCGCGCACCTGCCCTGGCCTCGTCGAAAGAGGCGCGGAAGGCCCCATGTCAAGACTTGTCGGACAACGTGGGCGCGCGCGGGAGAGAGCCTCGGTTACAGTGGGGGTGTCCGATTCTGTATGTCTCACGCGGGAGTTGTCAGTGGCTGCATCTTCACCTGTCAGCACCGATCGCATTCGGGATTTGCTGCGTTCCCGGGACGTGCGTTTCGGCGACTACAACGAGGGCGAGCTGGCGTATCTGACGCCGAACGCCGCTTTTTTCTGGAATGCGACGAACCCTCAGATTTGCAGTTGCGCGCTCGGTGGCGCGGGATTGCGCGCACGCCGGAGCAGTTCGGTGAGCTTGCCCGCGAGGTCGCGGCCTGCAATTCGACGCGCACTGGCCCGAAGGCGTACTTGGCGCCCCTGGAGGATGGCACGCAGTACGGCCTGATCGCGGAGTGCAACGTCGTGGTCATGTCGGGGCTTACGCAGGCTCAGTTGGATAATTTCTTTGAGACGTCCATGTCGATGATCATGGGTTTCTTCGCGGATCTTGAGGTGACGTTGCCCGGGTTCGTGGATTGGGATTCCCAGGGTCGGGAGGTGTCGCTGTGAACGTTCCGTACGTGGTGCCCGAGGACGACGTGACCCCCTACCCGGCCGATTTTGAGCGGGTCGTTCAGGCCGTGCGCGAGATGGGTTACGCGCTGGACGTGATCGAGAAGGGGCGCGCGGCGGGCGCTATTTTTGACGAGATTCCGTTCCTCGTGTCGTTCGATGCGGCGGGGCGTTTCCTGTCGATTCGCGCGCTGTGGGAGTCGGATCTGCCGGCCGAGAGCGCGGAGCCCGCACTGTTTGCGACGGCCGACAATTGGAATCGCGAGAAGTATTTCCCGACGGTGTACACGGCGACCTCTCCGGAGGGGACGCTGGGCGTGTACGCGGACTTTCGTGGTGGACACGGAGGCCGGCCTGTCGGACGTGCAGCTGCGTGACGCGATTTCGTCGGGTATTTCGACGGGTATCGCGGCGATCCAGTACGTGAAGGAGTCCGCCTCCGAGGCACTGGGGCTCGGTGAATCCGGGCGCGGATGAGCGCTGACCTGCCACCCGCTTCTGAGACGTCGTCGTCGAACGAGGCCGGGGCTTCCTCGCCCGATCAGGCGCAGCAGGGCCTGTCCTCTCCTTCTCCCGCGCACCTGCTCGATGTTCTGGAGCGCATGAGCGCCGGGGATGATCGGCTGCTCGGCCACGTGACGCTGCCGGGCCGATCGGGGAAGATCGCGGATTGGCCGCAGTGGGTGTCGCCCGCAGTCGTGGACGCGTGGGCGCGCCGGGGCGTGGAGCGCCCGTGGATCCATCAGCGCGAGGCCTTGGACGCTGTGCGCGAGGGCCGCGACGTCGTGCTCGCGACGGGCACGGGGTCAGGCAAGTCGCTGGCCGCGTGGACGCCGATCCTCTCCGACCTGGTGGAGGCCGAGGATTCGTCGCGCATTTCCGCGATTCACCGCCGCCCGACGGCCCTGTACCTGGCTCCGACGAAGGCTCTGGCGGCGGATCAGCTGGCTTCGCTGATGTCGCTTCTCGGCCAGGACGACAAGCCCGCCGACGCGCAGGCGAGCGCGGACGCGGAAGGGAGCCCCGGCCTCGTCGATGAGAGGCTGCGCCGCGTGCGCGCGACGACCGTGGACGGGGATACGCCGCGCGAGGCGAAGGGTGGGCGCGGGCGGGCGCTGACCTGATCCTCTCGAACCCCTGATTTCCTGCACTACGTGATGCTTCCGTCGCACCAGCGGTGGTCGCGTTTCCTGGCATCGCTGCGCCTCATCGTCATCGATGAGGCCCACCATTGGCGAGGCGTGACCGGCTCGCACATTGCGCTGGTCGTGCGCCGACTGCTGCGCGTCGCCCACCACCTGGGCGCGGATCCGCGCGTCGTCATGCTGAGCGCGACCGTGCGCGACGCGGGCGCGGTGGGCCGCGCGCTCACGGGGCGCGACGCGGTCGCCATCACCGAGGACGGCTCGCCGGCGGGCGCCCACGAGCTGGTCCTGTGGCAGGGCGCGATCATGGCCGACGAGTCCGAGGTCGACATCTCTTCTTTCCTGGAGGCCCTCGACGCGCCGCCCGGCACGGCCACCCTCAAGGTCCCGATCGTGCGACGCAGCGCCGGGGTCGAGGCCGCCAACCCTGGCCACCGCCTTTCGTCGAGGAGGGCGCGCCTCCTCGCCTTCGTGCGTTCGCGCGGGGGCCGAGGCCGTGGCCGCTCAGGTGCGCGACCGGCTCTCGGCGCGTGGTTCCGCGGACGCGGGCCGGGTGGGAGCATATCGCGGCGGTTACCCTGCCGAGAGCGCCGGGCGCTCGAAGAGGCGATCCGCACGGGAGAAGTGCGGGCGCTCGCCACGACGTCCGCGCTCGAAATGGGCCTGGACATCTCGGGGCCTGGACGCGACGATCACGGTCGGCTGGCCGGGCACGCGCGCGTCCCTGCGCCAGCAGATCGGCCGCGCGGGTCGCGCAGGCGCGCCCGGAACCTCCGTGCTCATCGCCTCCGACAACCCGCTGGACGCGTACCTGGTGCGCCACCCGGAGCACATTCTCGGCGAGGTCGAGGGCCTCCGTCATCGATCCCTCCAACCCGTGGGTGCTGGCACCGCACGTCGCAGCCGCGGCCGCCGAAAATACCGATCACGGCGTCCGATATCACCTGCTTTGGGGGCGGAACTGCGAGGCGTGACCGAACGCCTCGTCGCCGACGGGTACCTGCAAGCGCAGGCCCTCAGGGTTCTTCTGGGACGCCACCAGGCCCCGAGCGTCCCCAGCGACCTCACCGACCTGCGCGGAGCCGCCGGCGACGTCCAGATCGTCGACGCGGCCACCGGCACCGTCATCGGTACGATCGACCAGGCCTCCGCCGACGCCCACGTCTTCCCCGGCGCCATCTACATCCACCAGGGGCGCACGTTCCACGTCCTGAGCCTCACCTCCCTCACCACGCCCGCCGCTCCCGCCGCCCAGGGGTGGCCGCGCGCCCTCCTGCCCGAGGCGTCGGGCGGCACCCAGGGAACCGAGCACCTCGGGGGCGGGGGAGCGGGAGGGGCCCCAGGCCTCGTCGATCATCATCCCGCCCGCGCGGGACCGACGACGCGCGCGTCGCCCTCGTCGAGGAGGTGCGCGCTCCCCTGCGCACACGCTCGGCGACCCACACGAGCGTCGAGGTCTGCGCCATCGAGGAAACCTACGTGTGCGGGGACGGCACGGTCACCTGGCACTCACGGGCCGACGAACGTGTCGACACGGGTCACCGACTACGACCTGCTGCGCCTGCCCGGGACTCGAGTTCATCCGCAACATCGAGCTCTTCCTGCCCACCCACACCCTGCCCACAAAGTCCACGTGGTTCACGCTCACGCCCGGCGGCGCTGGCCGCGATGGGGATCGAGGCCGACGGACCTGGCGGGCACGCTGCACGCCACCGAGCACGCGATGATCGGGATCCTGCCGATCGTCGCGACCTGCGACCGCTGGGACCTGGGCGGTCTGTCCACTGAGCTGCACGACGACACGGGCGCACCCACCGTCTTTATTCACGACGCGTTCCGGGGCGGCGCAGGGGCGCGTGCTCGCCGGCTTTCACAGCGCGCGGTCGTGGGTGGCCGCGACCCTCGAGGCCGTCTCCTCCTGCGACTGCGAGTCCGGGTGCCCGCGCTGCGTCCAATCCCCCAAGTGCGGCAGCGGCAACGAACCCCTGTCCAAACAGGGCGCGATCA
>BNJV01001486.1_pt1 | contig 96862 bp, 174 predicted proteins | sample 8540591 | NCBI WGS metagenome assembly BNJV01 (sample SAMD00202457, study PRJDB9452) | human saliva metagenome | host: Homo sapiens | reverse complement strand
AGATAAGATAGAGAAAATTTTAGCAGAAGGTATCTTTAGCAAAACAGATCTTTGAAGACTCCTTATGCCTTTTCGGTGGACAAAGACAGAGAATCGGTATCGCACGAGCCTCGTAAAGGAGCCGGAGCTGGTATTTGCGATGAGCCGATGCGGCTTTGGACGTCGTCATTCAGGCGCAGGTTGTGAACCTGCTCAAAGATTTACAGGAGGAGTTGAGCTCAGCTATCTTTTTACGGCGCATGACCTATCTATGGTGCGCTATATCAGCGATCGCATCGGGGTGATGTACTTAGGACAATTGTGGGAAACGGGAGATACGGACAGGTCTTTCCATCTGCACGCATCCCTATACGAAGGCGCCCTTGCCGCTGTGCCAAGAGTCGGTAAAGCAGCAGAAAAGGAGGCCATTTTGGAAGGAGAGGCGGAATCTATCGGAACGGAAAGAGGCTTGTCTCTCGCGCCTCCGCGTCGCCCTTACAGGGTCAGCACAGTGCTTGAGGCCCGGCCGGTACTTCGGAGAGTGCGGCAGAAGGACATCAAGCTTTGCTTCTGTGATGGAAGGAGATAAATGGGTAAAAACCTGCCGACCGGACCGGTGCTTCGGCTTTTCCGGCCTGGACACACGACGAAAATAGAGAAATTGCGTTTTCTTCCATGCATGCCTAGCATGGGAAGCAAATTGCACTCAGTATCAGGGCATAGAGGAAAGGCAATCCAGCATTAGGCACAGAGGAAAGGCAATTCAGCATTAGGCATAGAGGAAGGCTACAGAACATGATTCAAGGACTAAGGCTACGAAAATACGAGGTCAGACGATCTTATACCATAAGAAAGCGGGAAGTAAGATGAAAATATAAAGCGGTGATTTTGATTTGGACGGAGTAAATCTGCAGCACGGACCGGTTTCATTATCTTGCATGGAAAAAGATAGCAGATGAGCTGGGGACGATTTCGAATGCAGAACATCAACCAAAGATTAAGAGGGTAAGTAGAGCCGAGGAGCTTCAGATCATCCTGGAAAACTATGACGGAAAGCTGCAGCCGAGGAAACGAACATTACCTTGATCAAAACAAACTCTACCGTTCTTATCTGCAAGAAATGACGGAAGGGGACTTCAGGAAGAGGTGAAAAATACTCTTGTTGGAAACTTAAGAAAAGGTCTAGTCAGCTTGCTAGTCGGCTCTTCCAGTAGGAATGCAAAGCCTATCTTGGAGCGCTTAAAGGCAAAGGGAGGCTTCGACGCCATCCGACGGGACGAACATTACGAAAACCAAACCGATCCGGAAGTAAAGGCGACGGAAATGTTGATTAAAACCTCGGCCGCATCGTCATGGAGGATGCGAAAGTCCGGAATCGAAGCCGCAAAGAAAGGTGGAATGGATAGCATCATGATAGGAGATGCCATACCGGAGGGATGGCAGAGTATAAGGTGGAAAGTCGAGAGATTTTGGGATTTTGTAGATTTTGGTTAGAAGTTAGTGAGCAGAGCCGGAGATGTAAACATAACTCTCCGTCTGGTTATATCATACAACGGCACAATAAAATGAGATAAAAATCGTCATTAATATATAGCTTACTCTGTGCAATATTGCTGATACTATATCAATACAACTCTTTGAAGCCAAGTTAGAACCTATACAGATAAGTTTCGTGGCGATTAAAATACTAAGGGTTTCCAACTGATTAAAACAGCAGAAAAGCCAAAGCAGGCAGGAGATGATGAAAGTGCAACCTTATCTAAATTTCCTGTGATGTCTCCGATCAGCAGTCGTGAAACTCCTAACTATGTAAAGGCCTCATGACAATTTGTATCGACTGATTATAGAGGGGAGTAATTAAAGATGGTGATAAGCTTCCCAGCGAAAATGCTATGGCAAAGCATTTGGGGAGTTAGTCGTGGAACCATTCGCATGGCCATGAAGCGATTGGAAGAGGATGGTTACATTAATAAAAGTCAGGGTAAAGGGCAACGGTTGCCACCTACGCCATGCATAAAAGAAATTCAATGCAACTGGCTATACAATTTATGTTTAGAAGATTCTAAAGAGCCTATTACCAAGGTTCGGATGAAATGCAAATATCAAAAGTGCGGCAAATACGTAGCCAATGAGATGGGAAAAGAGAATAGCGGCTTTTTAACTTTGGCAGTTGTTCTTGAATATTATCAGGAAGAAGAACAGGTTGCTATTTCTACGGTTATTTTCGATGTGCATTGCATTGAAAAAGTACCATATCGATATAGAGAATAAAGATTTTATCAAAAAGTTTGCCTCGAAGAGATTTATAAATTATCTAGGAGAGCAAGGACTGTACTTAGCGTTGTTCAGTCTGAAGGAAGCAGTAAAATCAAAGGGACTTTCCGCAGAGACTCCTGTAATTGTTTTTGAGGAAATTCTGTTGGGAGAGAATGATATCCCACAGTTTTACTGTAAACATCGTCTGAATGCGTTGAAATATCGCTTTTCCTTAGAGCGAAAAGCACCATTTTAATGAGGACACTTGGGAGGTGTAGGTCATGAAGAAAAGTATTGCATCATTACTAACAATGGGAGCTCTTTCCGCAATGTTAGCAGTAGCTGCTACCGGATGTGCAGGAACCGGTAAGACGGAAGGAACAACAGTAGGCACAACGGCAGCAGGACAAAAGTACAGCGGAAAAGAAGGAGAACGAGCTTCTGCAACTGATGGAAAAAGGAAAAAGGCTGTTTATCTGGTTAATGGAAGTCTTGGAGATAAGGGGTTTTTTGATTCCGCAGCTAAGGGAATGGATCTCGTACATAAAGACCTGGGTTGGGAAACCAAGATTGTGGAAATGGGTAGAGATGAAACCAGTTATGAGAGTAATTTCTTGGATGCAGCAGATCAGGATTGGGATTTAATTGTAGCCGGAACCTTTTCCGTCAGAGAGCAAATTGAAGAAACCTCTGCAAAGTATCCGGAGAAAAACCTTTCCTTGCTTTCGATTGTGCAATTAACAGAGATGTAGCAACAGAAGGTAATGTCTTGGGGAATTACCTATAACTCCAATGAGGCATCTTATCTTGCAGGCGTAATGGCGGCAAAGATGTTGGATTCCGGAGACGCAAAGATTGATGCATCTAAGAGAATCCTTGGATTTGTAGGTTCTATGGACAGTGCGAACATCAATGATTTCTTAGTAGGCTATATTGAAGGAGTGAAAACTGCAGATCCGAGTATTCGTGTATTAACCTCTTATGTGGGTAGCTTTTGAAGATGTACCAAAGTGCTTGGAGATGACGACACAGCTGTATAACCAGGGGCACAGATGGTTTATGCTCCCGCGTCTCAGAGTATTTTAGGAGCGGCAACAGCGGCGAAAGAATTGCGACAAATACCTTATTGCCTGCGATCAGGATCTTATACGCAGTTGAAAACAGATCAAGCTGATTTGGTGGCAAAATATCATTACCTCTACTTTGAAAAATGTGGGAGAGTCCATTGAGACAGCTGTAAAAGGGCTTGGAAAGTGGAGAAATGAACGGAACACAAGACTATGTCATGGGCTTAAAAAGCGGAGCAGTTGGTCTAGCTGAAAATGAGAAACTATGAGAAGCTTGCTTTCTGATGATGCTAAAAAGGCTGTTGAAGATGCAAAAAGAAAATTATCGATGGCGAAATCAAAGTAGATAGAGCGGTAGATATGAAAACAGAAGACGTTGCGGCTTTGAGAGACAGTATGAAATAAAGCGATTTAAACTGATTCTCACGCACCTTGCCCCTGGGAATGGTTGCAAGGTGCGTTTTTAATGGGGGATTCAAAGTTTTGTGGGAGTGTTCGTCCTGAACAAGTGACATAGGAATAAGCCGATATTCCGGTTTATCATGATAAAAAGTGAGGTTGAGATGGAGCAGGATATCAAGGGAAAAAGGAGAAATACTGCGATTAGAGAATATCGAAAAAATCTATCCTAATGGTGTAATGGCTAATAAAGGTATAAACTTTTCGGTTCTGAGGGAGAAATTCATGCTCTATCCGGTGAAAATGGAGCAGGAAAGTCCACATTAATGAAAATTATCTTCGGAGAAGAGCAGCCAAGTTCCGGAAAAATTTTTCATTCATGGGGAAGAAAAAGGTCATTTCTTCCTCAGAGGTGGCGATTGATCTGGGAATCGGAATGGTACATCAACACTTTATGTTGGTTCCCTCTGACAGTTACAGAAAATATTATTTTGGGAATGGAGCCTTGTAAGCGAGGCTTTATCGATATGGAATCAGCTTGTCGAAGGGTAGAAGAATTAAGTCAAAAGTATAACTTGTTGATAGATCCTAAAGCAAAAATTCGAGACCTTACGGTAGGGCAAAAACAGAAGGTGGAAATATTAAAGATTTTGTATCGAGGTGCGAAAACTTTTGATTTTTGATGAACTGACTGCCGTGTTAACTCCTCAGGAAACAGAAGAACTGTTCGTACAACTAAAAACCTTAAAGAAGGCAGGATATACCATCATTTTCATATCTCATAAGCTAAATGAAGTAAAAGAACTTTTGTGACAGAATTTCAATCATCAGGCAGGGACGTTTCATGGGCGTTTTCCATGTTTCGGATGTAACAGAACAGGAAATTTTCAATCTGATGGTAGGTCGTGAGGTACTTACTACAGAGAAAGAACCGGCAAAGCCCGGAAATATTCTGCTATCGGTGCAAAACCTTAGTTTTTATGCAGAATCTAATAAAGCAATACTGGATAAGCTGTCTTTTGATTTGAGAGAGGAGAAATCTTAGGGTATTGCCGGGGGTGGAAGGAAATGGACAGAGGGAATTAGTGGAGGCATTAACCGGACTACTGAAATATCAAGAGGGTTCTATCAAAGTTCAAGGAAAAGACATTCAGAAGGCATCTGTTCAGGAAATTAGAAAGCTATCTGTTGCGCATATCCCGGAAGATAGAATGATAACCGGTATGGCTCATTCTTTATCGATTTTAGAGAATGCGCTTTCCGATAAAATGAATCTGCCAAGGTTTTCCAAGCGCGGAATTCTGAAAGAAAAAGAGCTCAAGAAGTATGGAGAAGAAATCACAAGAGATTATCAGATTTTTTGCAAAAATCCTGATGTACGGATTGACTCCCTTTCCGGTGGAAATATTCAAAAGGTTGTACTGGCCAGGAACTTTCTTCATCACCCAAAAATCATTATTGCCAACCAGCCTACTAGAGGTGTAGATGTAGGGCAACGGAATTTATCAGAAAACGTCTGATTGGAATGAGAGACAATGGAAGTTGCGTACTTTTAATCAGTTCGGATTTAAATGAAATTTTGGGGCTTCTGATAGCCTAATTGTACTTCACGAAGGAAAGATTGCAGCATATTTTTCAGATACTTCTTCGATTTCGGAAAAGGATTTGGTGCCTATATGCTGGGAATTCAAAAACAATCGGAAACGGAAATTCGGGAGGCAGTTCATGGATAGTAGTAAAAAAATAAATATTATAGTGGATCTAACGAAACTTTTGGTGACGATTTTGGTGGCCTGCGGTTTGGTGGTTATCGTCGTGTTTGCCACAAGCTCCGATCCATTTAATGCTTTTTTTCAGCTTTTTGTGGGTCCCTTCACTTCTGCAAGAAGAATAGGAAATATTGTGGAGGCAGCTTGTCCTCTTATGTTTACTGCTTTAGCGGTACTGATGATTTTTGGAGCAGGACTTTTCTCCCATGATTACAGAGGGGCGCTTTCTTTTTCGGCACCTTAGGGAGCACTGCTGGTTGCTTGCGGATTATCTCTTCCTGCAGGATTGCATCCATTCGTTGCCTTGGTAGTGGCCGGAATTTTTGGGGCGCTGCAGCATTTATTCCTGCTGTTTTGAAAAATGAAGTGGAATGTATCGGAAGTGGTGACTTCTCTTATGCTGAATAATATCATTCAATTCTTTGTGTTGTATTGTATCAGCTATTACTTAGGGATATGAGCAGTTCTTCCTTGCAGTCTGTTCCTATGCTAAAGACCGTAAGACTGGCAGTGCTGATTCCGGGAACAAGAATTCACTTCGGCGTTTTTCTTGGCACTTCTGTCCTGTATTTTTGTTTACATTCTTTTTGTATAAAACAACTTTTTGGAATGAAGCTTCGCATTACAGGAGACAATAAAATTTTTGCCAATTATTCCGGCATTAAAGCTCCCTCTGTGATGTTGATGGCACAGATTGTAGCGGGGAATTTTAGCGGGAGTTGGCGGAGGTGCAGAACTATTAGGAATGTATACTCGCTTTAAATGGACAGCTTCTCCCGGATATGGCTGGACAGGTATTGCGGTTGCCTTGTTTGCAAAAAATAATCCGTTGCTGGTTCCTTTTGCAGCCCTTTTTATCGGTTATTTAAATGTTGGTGCAAGTATTATGGCTAGAAGCTAGCGATGTCAGCAGTGAGGTAGTACAACTGATTCAGGGAATCATCATTTTCATGATTGCTGCAGATGCTTTATTTGGTAAGTGGAAGCAAAAATGATTGTGGAAGCTACAAAAAAGGAAGAGCAAAATGAAGAAGGAGGCTGCAAATGTTTAGCTTTAAATTCACGATAGATTTCCTTTTTATGTGGATTAGAGTAGCTACTCCGATTTTGTGGGCTGCTTTAGGGCAAGTATTTTGTGAAAAAGTGAGTAGTTAATCTGGGGCTGGAAGGAATCATGCTGATTGCAGCACTGTTTCGGAGTCATTGGGAAGTGCTTTTGGTGGCGGATTGTTTTGGGGAATTGCAGCAGGGTGTTTTATCTGCGGTTGTAGTAAGTGTAATATTCGCATATTTTCATCTGGTTTTAAAAGCAAATTCGGTTCTTTTGCAGTACTGCTATTAACACTATTGCGGCAGGCCTTACCGTATTTGTTTTACAGCTTTTAACAGGAGAAAAGGGATCCAGTTCCTCTTTGAATAGCTTCCAATTTCCGACATTAAATATTCCCATAGTAGAAAAACATTCCGGTATTGGGGAGAATTCTATCCGGACACAACATTCTCACGTATATGGGGCTTCTAATGGTGTTTTTAATACATCTCTTTTTCTATCGCACACCCTATTGGACTTCTGTATTCGAGCAGTGGGAGAGACTCCAAAGGCGGCAGAAAGTGTGGGGAATTAACGTGGTTCGCATTCGTCTTCTTGCTATTCTCTATGTGGAATAATGGCAGGCTTTGGAGGAATGTATCTTTCCATGGGGTATTTGCCTATGTTTACAAGAGATATGGTTGCGGGACGTGGCTTTATTGCTCTTGCTGCAAATGCCATGGGAGCAGTCTACACCGGTAGAGTGTTGGTTTCTTCTCTATTATTTTCTTTCTTTGACGGTTTATCCAACATTTTACAAATGCTTAGAATACCGAGCGAATTTATCCAGATGCTTCCCTATGCCGCAACAATTTTGTTTTCTTAACATTGTATTCCATTAAAAATATATGGTTAAAGTAGGGAGAGTAGAATAAATGAAAAAAATACTGATTGATTGTGATACCGGAATAGATGATTCCTTAGCATACTTTCTATGCATTAAAAGAGCAAAGAGTCTCTACATATTGAAGGGATTACTACAGGCTTTGGAATACCGAGTGCCTTTGCAGGCTGCGGAAAATGTCTTTAAGACTGATTCAACTGGCAAATCCGGGATATGAAATACCGGGTGGCAATAGGGTAGCAGAAGAGACTCTTTTAGGCATAAAGGAAGACTACCCAATTCATATTCATGGAAAAAACGGGATTGGAGATGTGGAACTCCAAAGTCTAATCAGGTTTTATCTAAGGAAAGTGCTTGGGAAATGATTGTTCGAAAGGCAGGGGAAATGCCGGGGAACTGACCTTAGTAACCTTGGGAAGACTAACCAATCTTGCTGAAAAGCTTTTAGAATTGGATCCTAAGTTGCCCGCAGAAATTAAAAGAATGTAGTAGTCATGGGAGGATGCGTTAAAGCACCGGGAAATATCAGTCCCTACGCGGAAGCAAATATCGGTGGAGATGCAGAGGCATCGGATATTGTTTTCCAAGCAGCTTTTCACTATGATGGTGGTAGGGTTGGATGTGACCACAAAAAACTTTACCTTCATGGGACAAAGATTTGGAAAAAAACTTAGTAAGTACTGTAAAGAAGAGAACCTACCCATTGTCCGGTATTTGCAGGAGGCGTTAAAGCTGTATTTCCGTTTCCATCATGAAACAATGGGAATGATGGATGAAAGCGTAGTTCATGATCCCCTTGCCTTGGTACTGGCAGATTGTCCTTCCCTTAGGGCACTTATAAACTTTTTCAGTGCAAGAGTGGATACTACGATTCCGATACTAGAGGCATGATTAAGATTGATGAAAGATTCTGTTCCGAAATTCAAGGAAGTGAAATTTTTATTTTGCCTAGAGGTAGACGGTAAACAGGCGGTAAACAGACTTCTTTCTGTTTTTTTAAAGTGTAAATCGGGGAAGAAATATGAGTAAAGATAGTAGTCATTGGAAGTTTAAATATGGATCACATTGTTCATGTGCCTCATATGGTAAAAACAGGGGAAAACCATTTTGGCAAAAGATGATCTGCGATTTGTTCCGGGAGGAAGGGCGCAAACCAAGCCTATGCCATAGGAAAAACTGGGGAGATGTCTGCATGCTTGGAAAAGTCGGAACCGATGAAGCCGGAAAAAGTATGCTCCAAAAATCTTTTTAGAAGTGGCAGTGGATACATCCAAGATAGAATTGTCGGATGCATCCACGGGAACAGCTTGGATTTGTGTTAATGAAGAAGGAGATAACAGCATTGTGGTAATCCCCGGAGCAAATAAAACAAGTAGACATTCCCTATATCGAGAAAAATCTATCTGAGATACAAAGAATCGAGATGCTTATTTTACAATTGGAAATTCCGATAGAAACTGTCTGCTTTGCGGGCAAAAGAAGCAAAACAAAGGGGAAATTAGTGATTTTGGATCCGGCTCCTGCTCAAAGCAACGCTTCCTGCAGAACTGTTCTCCTATGTGGATATTCTAAAACCTAATGAAACGGAATTAGCTATTTTAACAGGAATGGATGCTTCTACCAAAGTGGAGGACATGGTTAAAGAGCTTAGAAAACTATACAAAGGAACTCTTGTCGTGAGCATGGGAGAAAAAGGGTGTCTTGATTGATGATGAGAGCATTCTTCCAGACTTCCAGCTCAGAAAAGACAACTGTTATAGATACCACTGCAGCAGGGGGATAGCTTTATGGCCGGAATGGCAATCAAACTTGTGGAGAATAAATCCTTGGAGGAAGCGATAGTGTATGCGCAAAAAGCTTGCCTCCATTGTGGTTTCCAGAAGTGGAGCACAAAGTTCTATTCCTACAGCTAAGGAAGTGGAGGAGCTATTATAGCTTTTTAGATATAGTGAGTTTATATTTTTAAAAAATAATCTCCTCAAGAAGCGAGATTATTTTTATGGATACTACAATGCTTTTTATTCATAACGAGTATCGCTCGCGCAAGTCCGTTTATATTGCGGTGGTGTCGATATCATATTCCTTTGCAATACTAGCATACGTTCTATCGCTCCTATATTGTCGCTATAAATAGACCTAAGACTTTTAGCTGGGTTAACATTTGCGCTGACGGCAGACTCTTCATTATACGGCAAACGGCATCGGTAAAGAGCTTTCCTGCTTTTAGCTAATTCACCTGATAGAATCAGTTTTTAGGTGCGAAAAGATTAACAGGAACAAGTATTCCTGAGGATAGAAGCCAAGTAATATAAATAGGATAAGGCTGGGGTCATTGGAAAGAGCGGACTTTACTACGGTAATGAAGTGAAATATTTGTATTATTTCCTGCCAGTGTATATTTTTAACCGACCGTTTTCACTCGAAAGGATATGATTTTTTATACTTAAGTCTCCGATGATTGTATTTAGCAACCTATTTTTACCGCAAAAACATTTGGCTGTGTTTCCCGAGACAGGATTATGCCCCACCCTGGCAGTTCCATTGTTTCCAAAGTAAGGATGATTATCTGTGAACCGAATTGCTCTAGCGCCTGTGCGTAAAAGAAATAAAACAAAATCAGGAGAGTTGCTCTCAAATGAGCCATTTATAGGCAAGAACCATGCAATCAGAATTGTTTAATATTATGTAACAAGTTGAATGTTATATCAGCCAACTGGAGGTTATAGGAGATTATGCCAATATCTATATAAGATACAGTGTGCGACCTTTTTCGGAATCGATATCCGGGCATTCCAATACCTATTCCCAAATACGGAGTATTCATCTCCTAATACTTGCATTGTATTGTCAATACAAGAGAAAGATGTTTTAATATTTTCCTCGGACGTAACATTGCTTTCTATTTCAATGTGGTTTGAATGAATACCACCTGAAAAATTTAATATTGCTCAGCACATTTTTTTTGAATTGAATTCAATTCCGATAAAATATGCTCCTGCGGGATTCAAGTGGAAGATACGTGGGTTTTCTTCCTATTCTTGTTTCATTTCGACTTGGTTCACCCTGCAAATTAATTTCTTATCAATTAATTTAAAGCAGTATTTAAAACGGTAGTCATGCTGTATTCGGTTTCTCTTTTATATATCAGAGCGGGAAACGTTCACGAGCTATATCGAATTATACGGCATGTGGTTTCTTTTTATAATTCTTTCTGCGAGTGGTAATAGATATAGGCATATAAACCTCCGGCGACAGTGATTTATTCTTTTCTCCTTTATTTTGAGACAAAAAGTACCATACGCTTTACGCTTCAACTTTTCTTTACGGTTGTATTATAGCATGGCTAGTTAAAATGCACAAAAAATACAGATATTATGAAAATAACAACGGCGCTGACAAAAAAATCTCTTTAGAGGCGGTTTACACAAACGATTAAATAAAACGATTTAAAAAACCGATTCAATATTATTTTTGCAATTTTGGAATGAGTACACTTTTGAAACAGATGATTAATATTAGAGTTGGGTATGTTTGACTCAGAACACTCTCTATATAATCGATTTTTAAGATGATACTAGGCTGGATTAAGAAAATTTATATTGAAAATGAGAAAAATATCCTTAAAGAATTGTTGGAAGAATAATATTTTTTACACATTTTAACTGAAAACGGATAAAAGGAGAAAGGGATGGATTATTTGAATCAAATTAGAGGATATATTGAAAAAGGAAAAGAAGTCTTGGATTGTTTGAATGAAGATGTAAAATCAATTTGGCGATGAATGAGATAGTTAGAGCGAGAGATGAAAAAAAACCAAATCTTTATTATGGGTAATGGCGGAAGTGCAGCTACAGCTTCCCATTATAGTACCGGTGATTACTAAAGGCTTGAGTTTGACAGAGAAAGAAATTCCGTTTTTACTGTTTAAATGACAACGTGGCAACTGTTTTGAGCCTGTAAACGATCTTTGTTATGAAGAGATTTTCGTACAACAGTTAAAAACTTTATGGATCCCGGGAGATACGTATCGCAATTTCAGGGAGTGGAAATTCCGAAAAATATTATCCGAGCGGTCAGATATGAAAGAGGCAGCCCGGTACCGGTTTAACGGGATATGACGGAGGAAAGTTAAAAGGAACTATCGGATATGTTGTGCTGCCATGTTCCCGTCCATGATATGCAGATAACGGAAGATATACATATGATGTTTGGATCATTTGATGATGTCTATTTTATATAACGAAGAATAGTTCATGTTGATTGAAGGAGCCTGAAATGGTAGAAGGACAAAAAAAACAAGTGAGCATCATTTTAGAATTTAAATGAAAGCACTTCTCAAGGTTAGTGCCATTGATGATGTATCTTTGCGGTTCGTAGGGGCGGTTCATGTTCTTTGCGGCGAGAATGGAGCAGGAAATCAACGTTGATGAAAATCATCAATGGTCTTTATAAAAAAGCCAGCTTCAGGGATGGTTGCCTTCTTTTATAATGGTGAAGTAATCAAAAGTTTGATCCGACACAGGCCAGACAACAAGGCATATCCATGATATCAAGAATTAAATATTGTTCAATATGTTCATTGCAGATATTATTTATCTTGGTAGAGAAATTCCATGGAAGAATCGCTTTATTGTTAGATGATAAAAGCTAAACCCAAGAGTATATGAAAGAACAGGGGTTAAATTTATGATTTAAAATCAAAATGAGCACCCTCTCTGTTGCGCAGGCCCAGATGATAGAAATTATCAACCTTATTTCTTGGTGGGGTCGCTAAAGTCAATTTATGGATGAACTGATACCGCACTCACGGGAACGGAAGTGAGTATTTATTTGAAAAATTCGGGAGTTAAAAGAATCCGAGTAACGATTATTTATATTGCATAAGATGATGAAAATTTTTAAGATAGCAGATTTTATTTTGGTTTTTAGAGATGGAAAACACATTGCAACGAGAGAGCAAAGAATTTATCAAATCAAATCAGGAACTAATGGTTGTCGTGATGAGTAAGGTATATCCTGGAAAGCCATACTACAATTGAGAGGAAATTTAGGGTAGAAGGATTTAATCTGGGCGGGTAAATTTAAAGGTCAATTTTTCTTGAGAGAAGGAGAAATTCTAGGATTGCAGGGCTGATGGGAGCCGGTAGAACAGAACAGAGGGCACTTGAATGACAAAAGATAGTGGAAGAATATTTATGAAAGGAGAAGAACACAGATTAATAAGGTTAAAGATGCTTACAAAAGCATGGAATAGATACGCCGGAGGATAGACGAAAATACGGATTAATTACAAGCGAAATATGAAGGAAAATATTAGTCTTGTAGCACTTTGTGAGACATACATATAATAAAAATGGCTGGATTTAAAGAGGGAACAACGATGTAACAGAAATAATAGAGAGGTGTTGAACATTAAGCCTTGCTAATATGAAGGCTATTGTGCAGAATTAGTGGAGGAACCAACAAAAAGGTGGTTCTTGAAAGTGGTTGTCCCAACCTAAAATTTTGATTTTAGATGAACCGACCTGTGGATTGATGTAGGTGTTAAGCATGAAATTTATAAAATCATGAGAGAGTTAAGAACAAGGAGTTTGGGTTATCGCGATATTTCGAATTGCCGGAATTATTGGGGATGAGTGACCGAGTGATTGTTATTAGAAATGGCAGAATGGGAGAACTTCGAAGAAAGAATTTAGTCCCGTTAGCATCATGAGCTTTACGCAGAGGTGACCATGAAAAACAACTTAGTATCACAATATATAGAAAGTGGGATTTATCTGATTCTGTCGTCTTGCTGTTGTTTCTTCTATGGTTTCCCCAGTTTTTTTTTGAGTGGGGCAAATATAATGAATTTGTTGACACAAATCAGTGGTCACAATTATTGCTCGTGGAATCACCATGCTGATTATTGAAAATATGACGATTTATCCGGTGATCAGCTGTGGCATTAACCGGTTGTCTTTGTGTGGGAATTTCTACAAAGAATTGATAGTTCGGGAATGAATTTTTGTAGTTGCCGGATTTGTTTGTGTGGCAATTGCAATGATTTCGTGATTTCTTATCAATACGGTTTCCGGGATTATTGCCGACTAGATATAAAGCACCGGCTTTTATTGTTACATTGGCGCAGGTAGATTTCAAGAGGACTTGTATATTTATATACGGTGGTCAACCAATATATGATGTGGGACCCATTGCGAGAATAGGACAGAAGGATTGCCGGTGTTTTGCCATACCTAGTCATTATTATGGTTACTCATTGTTGCTATAACTTGGGTGATTTTAAACAGAACCCTGTTTTGGTGATATGTTTACACAGGGGTAACGAAGAGGCAGCTATAGCGTCCGGTATCAATGTGAATCTGGTAAAGATACAAACGTTTATGATCCATGGAGCACGCTGGTATTGCAGGAGTACTATACATGACTAGATTAATTCCGGTCAACCCGCTGAAGGAGTTAATTTAGAGTTTGATGTAATAACGGCTTTATTATCGGAGTGTACTGAGCTTTTCCGGAGTGGGCAGGAACTGTTCGGCGACAATCTGCGGATCCATTATTATTGGTGATTAAGAACATTCTAATCTACTAAGTGTTCAATCTATTATCAACAGATTATTACCGGGATGATTATTGTGATTGCGTGTCATTTTAGACATACTAAACAAAAGCTGTCTGGAAAAATAGGTAAAGAAAAGCAGGAGGACGGAGAATGAAAAAGTGAGCATTACTGAGAGTGTTTGTTGGGAGTGATGTTCCTTTGCCTCTACGCTTGTAGGCTGTGGAGGGAAAGCACACAAGATGAGGCAAAACCTGGCTGAACCGAAACTACTACGAAAACTGCGGAGGCTGCCAAAGATGAGTCTTCCGGCTCGCCGAAAAAGGTTGCACTTTATCTGTAAATCTTATACAGATACATTTTGCGTGTGGGTAAAAAGATGAGATTGAGAAGAGCGGTGGATTACAAAGATCAATTTACCGTTGATTGCCTCGACCCATACTTCATCTACTCAAATTGAAACAAATTGAGAACTGTGTGGCTTCGGGATATGGAGGCAATACCCTTTCCAGCAGGTTGATGCTGAAGCGCCGGTAGAAGCGCAGCGCAGCAGCAACAGAAAGCATTAAGGTCATAGTTACAAAGCAGGTTCCATCACGATGACATGGTGCTAGCACTTACGCAGATAAGCGGGACCCGGTACAGCAGGGCTCTCGTGCATGCTGAATAAAGCGGTTTCTAAATTCGGAAAATGCGAAAGTTGCAATCTCGCAAAGGGACCTTGCGGGAAATCGGCGTGAATGGTCGTGAAGAAGGCTTTAGGTATTAGGGGAAACTACAAAGGCGTTGGACAGGTTGCTGGAAGAAATTGCGAATGGCAAAAAGATAAAGCTTATGACCATTGTTCAAAACCGCTGGTCGCTTATCCGGATCTCCAGTAGTTATCATGGCGGCACAATGATGATAAGGCATTGCGTGCGATAGCTTGGCCATTAAGATGGCGGGAAAAGAGGGAAAATTCAGGTTTACGGAATGATGCGCAACAGCCGTCGGTTGTCAGGCGATTCAAGCTGGCGCTTGGGGGCGTCCGTATTTCAGAATGCGGTAGACTACGCTGATTTGGGTATTGAATATGCTTCTGCTCATTTTAAAGGAAGAGGAAAAGAAAGCACAAGAATTGATAGTGAACTCTCAAAATCCCTGGAAAATGTTGCAGACTCACATTGAAATACATAAGCAACTTTGGTAATATTGAGCAAACTGATAGCTTGAGGAAAGCAAGGTAATGGAAAAGAAGGATAAGACAATATTGGCTATTGATATTGGCGGCTCAAAACTACTGGTTGATTGATAGATAAAAATGGAACGATTCTCGATTCCAGAAAAGTCTATTTGTTCATCCTCATAAGGATAGTGTTGTGAATCAAATCATACAGGAACGTCATGAATTAATGGATACGAACACAAGCCTTCCTGTACAGGGGTTTCGATACTGGGGCTTGCGAATTCGGAAAAAGGAATTTGGGTTTATGCTCGCTTTTCTAAAATTAGTACCATCTACCTTGGGCTGAACTTGAACAACAAGGAATTTAAGATTCCTTGTGTTTCTTGGAAAACATGCTAACATCTGTGCTTATGGGTGAAAAAGTCTTTTGACGCGAAAAGAAGCAAAAGATTTTATATTTGGATTACCATTAGCAACGGTATTGGATCAGGCTTGTTTTTAAACACATAGCGATATGAAGGATCAACAAAACATGCCGGCGAAGTAGGGCATAATAAAGCTAGTGACGGAATCAGTGCCCTTGTGGTGGCCAAGGGTGCTTTAGAGGCCGTTGCAGCAGGAAATGGAATATCCCGAAGATATCTGAATTCGACGGGAAAGGAACTGAAGCGCTCAAACAAATTGCATTCTTGGCTCGTGAAGGAGAGACAAAGAGGCTTTTAGAATGTTTTCGCTGAAACGGGAGAGTATATGGCCACATGCTATTGGGGACTGTTCAAAAATTTATTGACTACCATTGATAGTTTTGGGCGGTGGTGTATCCATAAGGCATATGATTTGCCGCGTGAAGGAGCAGATAAAGGGCATTGGAAGATGGCCACATTCCAAAAAGCAAATAAAGGTTATTCCATTAAGGTGACGGAGCTGACGCGAGGCCGCTCTAATTCGGTGCAGCAGCCTATGCTCTTATAAGAAGTAGCGTGATAGACAAAGAACCGTTGTAATTCAAGGAAGATGAAGAGTTACAACGGTTTCATATTATTTATAAGTGTCGCAGAGTATGAGGAGACGTCTTGTTGAATATTGTGCTATGCTTGGCCTTCTGAAGGAAATCAGAAATGTGGGACAATTTGGTGGGGGAGTTATCTGTGAAGATCTTATAGCCTCTAAATGCGAATTCTCGATATTGTTTTAGTGTTTCTCCGTATTTTTCGAAATGCTGTGCAATAATAGCGGTAATCGGTAAAACCTACGATTTCTGAGATTTCGGAAATCGTATATTTTACGTCAGGAAGATAATCCAGAGATTTTTCCATACGAACATTCATAAGGAAGGTGGAAAAAGTTCTCCCTGTTTTTCTTTTAAAAAGGTTAGAAAGGTAATTCGGGGAAACAAAAAGGACAGAAGCGGCGTCTTTTAGCGAACATTTATTTTTGTAATTCAGGTAAAACATACTCCTTGGCACGGTAAACAAGTAGATTGTTGGTTTCTGCAGGGATGGCATTCGCCTCCGGCTTTTTCTGTCAATTCCGACTCTATCTGCTCCAGTATTTCCCGCACTTCGGAAGGGGATACGGGCTTTACCAAGAACTTTCGGACCTTTAGGTCGATGGAACGCTGGCATATTCGAAAAGCTCATAACCACTTAAAATAATGAAGGAGGGTTCCGGGGCGTATTCGTGTAACTCCTGCAATCATGTCAAGACCATTTTTCCGCATACGGATATCGGTAATGACGACATCAACGTTTATTTCCTTTAAATAAGCTATGGCTTTCTTCAGCAGAGAGAAAAAGGATTGTACTACGTCCCAACCTTCATGTTCGGAGATGATATGCTGTTCAGACCATTTCTTGTTTTCGGTTCATCGTCACGATTACAATCTTCAATTCTCTATCCTCCTTTCGGGGAGAACTAGCTGAATACAGGTTCCCTTACCCTTTTTGCTATTTACATTAATCTCTACATCTTTTCCATAGAAGAGAAAAGGCGTTTCATGACATTTTGCACTCCTATATTTTTGATTGCAGTCTTCATTATAGCAAAAGCTCTAAAAAAGTGCTTGAGTTCTTCTTCGTCCATTCCTACACCGTTATCCCTCTATGGTAATCATTAAGCCGTTTGTGACGGCATCGGTTGCGACTACTGAATAATCCCGGGTGGTCGCAGGGGATAATGCCGTGAATGATGGAGTTCTCGATAAGGGGCTGTAGGATCAGCTTCGGTATAGGATAATTTTCAAATTCCGGATTGGAAAGGAGAGTATAGTTCAGCTTATCCTCGATTCTGTTTTTCTGTAGCAGAAGATAGTTATGAATGTTCATATATTCGTCCTTTAAGCGAACGATGGCGCTGCTTTCTTCCTATACTGTACTGCATGAGCTTTCCGAGTGAGATGACGACTTTACTGATATCTTCTTCACCGCGCTCAAGGAGCATCCAGTTGATGGAGTCTCAGAGTGTTGTATAGAAAATGAGGGTTGATTTGTGCCTGTAAAGCCTTCATTTCCGCATTTTGTCTTGCAATCTCCTGCTTGTAGCTTTTATCAATCTGCTCGTTTAAGGCCTTAAGCATATAGTTGAAGGAAGAACTCAAATCTCCAATTTCATCACTACTGCTGCGTTTTATTGTGACTGTCAAATCGCCTCTTTGTACGGCGTTCATGGCTTCCTTTAAGTGTTTTACCGGTCTAAGCAAGGCGTGAGAAAGAATCATCAGGAAGACGCTGGAAAAAGGAGGCCGAGCATCCACATGGAGAGAGCCTGTCGCTTCAACAATTCTGAAGAGCTAAAAAGCTTTTTTTCAGGAACAAAGCTTGCGATTACCCAGCCGGTGGTGCCGCTATACTGCATGTAGGCAAAATAAGTCCTTCCGTCAATTTCCAAAACGACTCGTCTGGATCCACTCAGATAGCTTGTGGTAAGAGCTTTTCGTACATTGTCGGGGAGATAATTGTCTGCGTAAACGACCTGCTTTTTCTTCATTCAACAGGAAGCTGGTTTGACTTTGCTGGATTCTTTGTTGTGTCAAAATATTATAGCCCATCATACGATAGCTGAGTTCGAAAAACTGCTCCAATGATTTTTTTCCTTTTTAGTAACTGCTTTATATAAAAAGAAAGCTCCCGGAGTTGTCTTTGCTGACGAAGACGGAGCTGTTTCCTCGTGAAAAATGGATTTAACGGGATTCTCCTTAATTTCTTCTAAAATAGCAGAAACAGCTTCTTTTGTTTACTGTCCGGCTTTCGTCTGTGGAATAAAACTGTCCTCCATGCAGCGTGATAAGCAAAGCGCATGAATTTCAGAAAAAGGAGCAATCATATTTCTTGCATAATTATCCGGGAGACAGAAGATTGCAAGATGGTGCTTTCTTCGATGTAGTTTGAAGAAAGGCTGTCCGATAGGGTTTGTAGTGAAGATTCAATCAGATTCATTCTGGTATTTAAGTTTAGATCGATTCTTTTTCACTTGGTTGGCTATCGCATTTTTCCGAAAGAGTATAGGCCGTCTTTTTAAGACGCTCAAAGGAGGAACGGCTAAGAAGTACGGATACGATAAATACCGGAATCATACCGGTGATAAATATTTTTCTGCCATAAAGCTGATTCTGCTTTTCAAGTTCCGTCCCTCCATTTGTGTTTCTGCAGATAATGACAGAAAAAATATAAAAAATTCAAGTTCCACTCAAAATTGTATACAAAATATTCGGCATTAAACAGAACAATATTTTGCATTATGCCTAAAAACCTGTGTTTTTTACACAAAAGAATAGATTGTCAACATTGTTGCTTGAATGGGAAATTATAAACCGAGCTCAATACGCTAAGTTGATGAGTTTCTATTTATGAGGTACGTAGCTATGAAAAATGGAAAAAGTGATTGCGTCTGTTCTGGTTTTTGTCCATGCTTGATTAGCAACCGCATGTGGCGGAAGTAAGGGCGCGGCAAGCAGTGGAGGGGAAAGTACATCGTCCAGTGTGGCAAATGGCTCTTCCCGGACTGATTACAGACGAGGCTTTCAACCAGTTTACCTGCGAAGGAATGAAGAAAGCCGCAGATGAAGGCGGTTTTAAGTGTGTGTATAAGGAGAATGTTTCTCAGGATGAACAGGTTGAGATTCTTCGTCAGTTCGCACAGTCCCGGCTATTCTATCGTAATTGGAGATGGAGGGCAGTTTGGTGAGTCTCTAGCGACAGTGGCAAAGGAGTTTCCGGATACAAAGTTTGTCTTTGCGGTAGGAACGGAGACCCATGATCTTCCAAACCTTGCGGCAACCATAAGCTATAGTGAGGCGGGGCTTATTGCAGGCGTTCTTGCAGGATTGACCACAAAGAGCAATAAGGTAGCTTTTCATTACCGGTGAGTTCTACGATCCTCACAGACAAATGGAGGCAGGCTTTAATAAGGGTGTTGCCTATGTAAATCCGGACATCCAGACCACTTCCGTTACGACAGGTGACTGGGCTGATACTGTTAAGGCTCGTGAGGCAAGTCTTGCTCTCATTTCTCAGGGTTACGATGTCCTCTTCCCCTGTCTTGATGCTGCTGGAGCAGGAGTTGCAGTCGGCTGCACAGGATTCTGAAGGGTGAAGATTATCGGATCCGTTGCTGACTATGCAAAGGATTATGGTGCAGAAGATGTAACAATCGGTAGTGTTGTTTACGCTTGGAACACATTAGGGTTATCTTGCCGCAAAGGGTGAGCTGAATGATGGCGCATCCTATGTTATAGGTCTAAATGACGGTGGAATTATCCGATTATCAATGCGGATCTTGGTGAAGGAAAGGCTACTTATGAAAAGGCGATAGAAGAGCTTTAAGTCAGGAAAAAATCAGTCTGAACTAGTTCTTGCTTCTTGCCATTGTTTTATGCATGGCGCAGAGCATTTCACTGATTCCAATGTATAACGAGTATCGCTCGCAAAGCGTGCAGTATCTCGTCTTGAAGATTTGAGTACAAAGGTCTATGGGAGACCATAGACCTTTGTAAATAGTCGGATGGAGAAAAAAATTAATGGAAGAAAAAATAAATATGCCTAGAGATGCAAGATATAACGGTCGAATTTCCGGGCGTAATAGCAAAACGATCATGTAAGTATAGAGTTAAAGAAGGGAGAAGTTCTCGACTTCTTGGAGAGAACGGAGCGGGAAAGACAACGCTCATGAATGTTCTTTACGGTCTGTATCCGCCAACCTCCGGTAAGATTTTTACTGGACGGAGAGGAAGTGAAGATCGGCACTCCGATGGAAGCGATTGAAAAAGGAATAGAATGGTGCATCAGCACTTTAAGCTTGTTGATACATTTATCCGTCATTGAAAATGTGGTTCTCTGGTCTGTCTCGACGGAAAGCAGGGTTCTAAATTTGGAACCGGCTAAGAAGAGACTGAAGGAGCTTTGCGACGAGTATAGAGCTATATGTTGATCCGGATGAATTAATTTGGCGGCTTCCGGTAGGAAAACAGCAGGGGTTGAAATTCTGAAAGGCTTTGTACAGAGACTGTAAGGTTCTGGTTTTGATGAGCCGACTGCGGTTTTGACACCGTCAGAGAGCGACCAGCTTTGCAGAGCGATAAGCCACATTACCGAACAGGGAAAAATCGGTTATTTTTATCAGTCATAAGCTTCGTGAAGTGATTGAAATTACAGACAGAGTTACCGTTATTCGTGACGGAAAATATATTGGCACAATCACATCCGATGCCAATGAAGTGATACTTGCGGATATGATGGTGGGGCGTCCGGTACAGATTGTTCGAAAAAGAGCGTCCTATGTTTGAAAAATAAAAAAGTTCTGGAACTCAAAAATGTCAATGCAAACGATGACAGAGGAGTTCCGGCTCTGAAGAATTTCAATTTGACGGTTTATTCGGGAGAAATAGTAGGGGTTGCAGAGTGGACGGAAACGGACAGCGTGAGCTTGCGGAATGCATTGCGGGCTTAAGAAAAACGACAGCCGGCTCCATTTCTATTGACGGAAAACCTGTTACCAAGGTTGTGCGGGATCCGTCCGTTCTGGGATATATCCCGGAGGACAGACAAAAGACGGATTGGTTCTTGATTTTTCCATTGCGGAAAAACCTTATCATGAAGGACTATGCCAACGAACCTTTTAGCAAAAAGGGAATTCTGGACCAAATGCCGCAATTAAGAAAAATGCTCGTGAATTAATTAAAAAGTATAGGGTGAAGACGCCTTCGGAGCAAGTGAAGGTGAGAAACCTTTCCGGAGGAAACCAGCAGAAGGTGGTTATCGCAAGAGAGCTTGATCCGGAACCCATCATCGATGATGGTGCTCATCCGACCAGAGGTCTTGACCTGGTGCGGTTGTAGGAGTGCATGACACGCTTCTAAGGAGCGTAACAGAGGAGCAGGGAGTTCTCTTTATTTCCGGAGAGTTGCAGGAGATTATGGCTGTCAGTGATAGAATCATCGTGCTTTTTGCCGGTGAAATCATGGGTGAGTTGGACGCTTCGGGTGTGGATCAGAATGTAATCGGTCAGATGATGCTCGAAAGAAACAGGAGGTGAGCTAAGTGGAGAAGAAAGCGATGAAAATAATAAAGCTCCGTTTCTTGGTGATATGGTCATTTCCTTGGGAAGAACCCTTTTTGGTATTTTGCTTGGTTTGATTGCCAGTGCTGTTTTGATTCGTATCAGCGGTGTGGATCCGTTCTTTTGCATACGGTGCACTGCTTAGAGGGGCTTTTGGAAGCCCTCAGGCTTTTTTCCAACGTACTTGCTTCGTTCTTCACCCTTCTACTCGGCGGTATTGCTCGTTTCTATAGGTGTGAAAAACGGGGGTGTGGAACACCGGTATTGAAGGCTATATGTATATCGGAGCTATAGGAGCTACGATTGTAGGAGTAAAGAATTTCGGGATTCCTCCTGTTCTGCATATTTTTAATCTGCTTTACTGTGGTTGCAGTTTTGCTGCCGCTGGGAGCGCAATTCCGGGATATCTTAAGGCATATCGAAATGTAAATGAAGTTACCTCTACGATTATGCTGAACTATGTGGCTATTTTTCCTGACAAACTGGGCAGTTTCGAATGTGGCTTGATAGCGGAGAAGGGCGTTTTATCCGATGTCACTTCCCTATGCCAAGGAGGCTTGTCTACCTATATTAATGAGAGGGCTCCAGCCTTCACCCCGTCCCTTTATCGGTATTGCCGTATGTCTTGTGTTCTACTTTATCATTAATCAGAACTTCCTTCGGCTATCGTACCAGAATGCTTGGACAAAACCCCTTTGCCGCAAGATATGCGGGAGTGGATTCCAAAAGACAAATTATGATTATGATCATAGTGGGAGCAGTTATTGGCGGTGTTTCAGGCGCCATAGAGGTAATGGGCTTAAAGCAGAGGCTGTTTATGGAATTCGTAACCGGTGTGATATGAGAGTGTTGCAGTAGCTCTCCTTGCCGGCGGAAATGCAATCGGTGTTATCTTTGCGGCTCTTTTCTTTGCGGCTTTAAAAAGCAGGCGGAGCAAACCATGTCCATCGAGACAGGCGTAGCTTCTTCCATGAATTCTATCATCATTGCCCTTTGCATGCTCTTTGTTATCGGCGTAGGCGTAGTGGATGCCAGAAGAATGAAGAAAATCGTAGAGCCGGATAATGAGGACGAGGAAGAAAAGGATACTCCACAAGAAAAGGAGGAAGCGTAATGTCATTTTCAATTATTATTGACTGGCTACAAGCCACACTTCGATGGGGGAGCACCACTTTTGATTGTGGGGATTGGAGAGGTTTTTGCGGAGAGATCGGGAATCATCAACATGGGGATTGAGGGAATTATGCTTTTTGGTGCCTTTGTTCGGCATCATCGGAGCCTTCTATTTCCATAGTCTCTTTGTTGCAGTTCTCCTGACAATTGTTGTCGGAGCACTTTTAGGACTCTTGGTTGCCTATCTAACTGTTTCCAGAAGAACAAAACCATGTTGTTACGGGACTGATGATGAATATGATTTGTTTAGGTGCAACAGACTACATCTTCTCGTTAATGTCCGAGAGCCGCCAGAACAGAGTAGCGACTTTTCCGATTATTTTCCCAAAAGCCATGCGGAGTATTCCGCTTATCGGACCATTGCTGTTCTCTCAGCCAATCAGTACATGGATTGCTTTGATTCTCCCTTTTTATAGCGGCTTTGTCATGTACAGAAACAAGGTGGGGGCTCAATGTCAGGGCTATTGGAGACAATCCCAAGGCCTGTGCAACAGCGGGGCTATCCGTAATCAAGATTAAGCATCAGACGGTAATTTTTAAGCGGAATTTTCGCTGCTCTTGGCGGATGTGTTTTGACTCTTGCAGAGGTAGGGTATTTCTCCGCAGGCGGTATGTCCAATGGACGTGGATTTATCGTTATGGCTGCCTGTGTAGTGGGAGGTTGGGACCCGCTAAGAACAGCACTGGTATGCATTCTCTTTTGGTGCCGCTGATGCTGCACAGCCCGTTTGCAAACAGTGCAGACGCCGGTGCCGTATCAATTTTTCCAAATGCTTCCGTATCTCATAACAGTGGTTTCGTTGACTTTGATGGTGAAGAAATCACGCGTTCCGAAAGACTTGGGGTGCGGCTTATGATCCGAAGGATGTGTAGAGAGGTGTTGCAATGAAATCATTACTTATTAAGAATGGAACTAGTAGTGGTGCAGGAATGACGGAATCGGATATATTACTTCGTGACGGAAAGATTGTGGAAATATCAGATCGAGGGAAAATAGAAGATCCTGGAGGCTTCTTTAGCAGAGGTTTACGACGCTCAGGGAAAAGTGGGTTCTTCCCGGATTGGTAGAGCCGCATATGCATATGCGGCACCGCCTCGGAGGAATCATCGATATTATGGATTTTAAGACAGCGAGTAAGGTTGCGGCATACGGAGGAGTGACCAGTTTTATGGACTTTTTCCTCGACGCTTCCCGGAATGAGTATCCGAGCTGCGGTTCGGGGAGAGATTGAAAAGAAATGTCTGAAGGCAAACAGGATTATTCTTGTCATGCGAAAGTAGTAAGTCTTGTTTCACCTGATGACTGCGGCAAAACTTGCCATGGCTAATGCAGAACTTTTTGATGCAAAAAGAAAGAGAGAGGCCTTGATATGGAGAAGGCCTCTTCGGAAAAGATGGATAAAAATCAATGCCGAATGCACAAGACTTTCTGAAAATGCGGAGCAGATGGCTTTTTCTGCGCAGGCGGGAGATTGATGCACGAATGGATGAGATTCCCAAGCTTGTGCGGAAGATAAGATTCCGACCTTCAGCTTTTTGATGACCTATCGTAAGGCGCATGTTATGATTGACGATACGGATATGCTGAAGGTGATGAAGAAGATTACGGAGGCGGGGGCAGAAGTAGGGCTTTCATGCGGAAAGTAATCCGATAGCAGAATTTAATGATGAACTTTTTGCTAAGGAAGGGAGGCTCTCTCCTAAAAGATTTTCAGAAGCAAAGCCGAATGTATGTGAGGCTGAGGCGGTCAATCGAGTTTTTGACCTTTGCAGAGATGATGAAAGGCAAAAGATTTATTTTTCCATATTACGACGAAGGAGTCAGTGGAATTGATTAGAAAGGCCAAGGCACGAGGCGTTGATGTCATAGCGGAGACATGCACTCATTATTTAACCTTAAATGAAGATGATATGAAGATCCGGATTCCGGGCGATTATTTATGATGAGTCCTCCACTTCGCTCCCAGTCGGATAGCGAGGCGCTATGGGAAGGAATTCTGGACGGAACTATCAGTATTGTTTCCAGTGATAATTGTACCTTTTTACGATTAAACAGAAAACAACTTCGATGATTATCGAAAAATAATTAGTGGCACATCCGGATTAGGGAGAACGTTTAGGGGCTGCTGCTTGGAGAAGGAGTGGCAAAGGGAGAGGATTAGCCTTCCGCAGCTCGTAAAAGTGGCTTGTGAAAACCCGGCAAAGATTTTCGGAACCTATCCGAAGAAGGCGTGCTTACAGCCCGGAAGCGATGCAGATATTACAGTTATTGATCCTAAGCTATCTCATGAGCTTACCTGTGAAAATCTGCATTATCCCGAAAGTCTTACTTATTCTATTTACATAGTGATTTTATTCTCAGGGGCTGGCTCTGTACTTGTTCTTAGAAGAGGAGAGTGTCTCTTTTCTGACGTGACAGTTTCATGAAGAAGCTTCGAAGGAGAATTTCTTAGTCGGATTTTGTAAAGCGGTTAAAAAATACTTTTAATTGATGCGATGGAATGTATTGTGAATAGAGACTAAAAGTGCGATGTACTTAGTTGGAATTGCAATGGATTTAATCTGGAAAAATTACGAACTGAGGTCAAATTATGAAGCTTCTTATTATAAATCCTAATACTTCCGAAGCGATGACAGAAGATATTCGAAGAACAATCCTTATGGTGAAAAACAAGGAGATAGATATTGAGGTTATTCATTCCGATTTTCGAGCGGAATCTTAGAGTCTTTTTATGATTATACTCTTGCAAGTTTTTGGGATGATTCGATAGCTTGACATGTCAAAGATTATAGATGGAATTTCTGATTGCTCTGCTTTGGGGATCCCGGACTTTATGCTATCGAAGAAATTTCTGATTGTCCGGTCGTGGGCATTGCTGAGGCTTCAATGGGGATTGCGAATCTTCTAGGTGCTAAGTTTTCCATTCTTGCTGCGTCAGAGAAGGCAAGTCCTATGATGGATTATTTGGTTGCCGGTTATGGGATGCAGGCTCGCTCTGCAGGAACTGTCGCCATTAATATGAGTGTGCTGGATGTGAGAACAGAATAAAGAAGAGGCAATAGAAAAGCTTGTTAATGCTGGAAGGATTGCAAAAATCGAGGTGCGGAGGTGCTCATACTGGGGTGTGCAGGATGACTGGGAATTTCGAGAGGTGGAGAAGAGACTGGGAATTCGTGTTTTTGGATCCGGTATTCATCGGATATTCCGTTCTGGAAAATGTTGGTTACTAAAAATATTTCTGTTGGAAAATCCGGGTTGTGTTCTACCCAGAAACCAAAAAGAAGTTCTGAAAGAAAATCTTCTTACTGAAGAATGAATTTAAGTTTTGTATTTTTAAAATTAATTTATGATTTCACGGATTTTTGAAAAGCTCCATTACAGAATTAAAAGTAAACGGTAACAGCCTGTCGTTTTTACAGGATTGAGATAATCGTCGAAAAGTGTGAACATTTTCACGATTTTTCTTCTCCCTCCATATTGAACGAATGACATAAAACATGTATAAACCTGACTTTTGACAGTATATAGTAAAAAGCCCTGTAAATCGTTGAAAATCGAGCCGTTTACAGAGCTTTTTCTTTGTTATCAGATGTGCGTACAGATTTTTATTCTTTAGTCTGGATGGCAAATATTTCATTTTTCAATAGTGACGATCTGCATAGAAGTATTAATTCCAAAGGCTTTTTCTAGATCGTCTGTAAATGTGTTTTTGCATATGTCGGGAGAAACTCCTCTGCCTTCAATCTTTAGAAAGTTCATATCTTTTAGACCACGTAACAGTTTTTCGCATGAATACTTGCTTCCAAGTTGTTTATCCAGGTATCTGTAGAGAATTAATGAAAGGAAGCAAATCATAAAGTGTGCCTTAATTCTATCATCTCTGTGAAGGTATACCGGTCGTGCTTTGAATTCACTTTTCATAATGCGAAAGCATTCCCTCGATTTGCCAGCGTTGTTTGTTTTACTTCCAATGATAGCTGAAGCATCATCATCTTCCAGGGTTAGTGCATACAGCGTAGAAACCGTCATACTGTTCTTCTTTTCGGATGGCATCTTCATTGAGCTCTAAAAAGCTCTGCTCAGCCAGCTCTCCCTCCGACGTGACACTGTTTTTTTTAACAAAACGTTTGAAATCGGTTTGGCGGTTGTGGTCTATCTCTTTGGATTATTGCTAAGGTTTTTGGGCACGATTGATTTGTCCGCTCCGAACGTACCTTGAGATAATCCCTGTATTTGATGGAATAGGATACAATCAGATGTTGTTCAAGTCCATTTTCATTTATCCACCGTTCTTTGTAAAAAGATCTCTGTCTTTCTTCGTCCAGTTCGGAAATGTCATACTTTGCAAACTGTCTTTTAGATGCCAGCTCTTTAAAATCAAGGCACCATTCTTTAGAAAACCTTTAACTTCTTTATGGATTGTGTTGTGATGAAACCACGATTCCCCTTAGAGTTATATTACGATTGGATAAGGCTGAAAGCCCTGCATCCGTCACATACGACCAGTCTAGACAAGGAAAAATCTTCAAGAAGCTTTTTCCAAAGGAACCATTGTTGTTTGTTCATTGGTATTTCGGGATTGACACTGAAGGCAAGAGGAATACCATCACTGTCCATAAAAAGTCTCCATCTGAACTATGGGAAGAGGCCGGTTTTTCTTTAGAGGCTCCATACTGTTTTAATCCATCTGCTTGCTCAAGCTCAAAAAGTAGTTGGCAGTCATAGTAAATCACTCCGGTTTTTCTTTTTGAAATCTTTAAGCTGTTCCGATAAAGCGTGGACTGAATGTAATCCGACTCTTCATTAATGATGGATAGGGAAACGGTAAATATCTTCGAGAGAAAAATCCGGCTTTTCTATGAATCTTGAAGAAAGCGCAAAGAAGATAGTTTTGAAGAAGGATAAAGGATTCTTGTAAAGAGCAGCCTTTGAAAGAATTGAATTGAGGTTGTACTTAAATCCATGCTTTTCTGGCAATAGATTTGCTAAAATCTTATCAAAACCCAACTGAAAATAAATATCCTGTAGGAAAAGATAGCCTCCATTGAAGAGCCTCTGATCGTTCTGAGTGAGGGGAATTGAGGGATCAAAACGAGATCTCAATAGGTTTATTCATTTCAGCATTCTGATTTAAATTGGCGACGTATTCTCTTGCCCATGCAAGACATCAGAACACCATGCTTTTTACAGATTTCTTTTTCGTTTCCCAATTTTTCGACAGTTACAGTCGAACGTTTTTATTGATATAAGCAGATTTAATAACAGAGTAAGAAACTGAGTGAGCAGATTTAGTGGCTCTAAGTCTCATAGGCACCTCCTTTAAAAATAAAACTATATTATACTAAATCACGCAGACATGCAATACATAGAGCTATTAATTGCGTAAAAATAAAGGCTTTTCAAGCCTCTCGATACTGTTTATGTTATTTTAGGTGTCAAAGTTCCAGATTGGAAAAAGCATATAGTTAAATAAATTAAAATAGCAAAATGCACATAGTAAAAATAAAAAGATATACACAGTACAAAAATATGCAAAAATATCAATGGAAATCTGAAACATACTAGTGGTATAATCAGTCTAATTCAAATACTCGGAGGGAAAAATGAATAAGCGAGCGAGTGATTGTTTCTATTAAAAAGAGAAGGCGGATTTTGTTCCGGCTTGTTTCTCTTTACATTTTAATAGAACAAATAAAACGCAGGAAGAAGATCTAGAATCTCATTTAAAATTTTTAGAGAAACGGATGGATATTTCCAAAATCATGAATGAAAATCTACTGCCAGATTTTTGGACCGATTGTCACTGCGGAGGATTGGAAGATTATTCCTCATTCTGATAAAAATTCTATTTTCATCAAGAATCAAATTGAATTAACAAAACGAATCTTTTATCCCATCTTCAGAGGGAGGATTTTCTCCATCGGAACCTTTGCATGACATTTGTGCGTCTTCCATTCATCCTATTGAGCTCGATATGGATATGAGTTGGTAAGAGCTTTGCAGGTTAAGCATTTCGAGAGAATAAAGATTCGGTTTTTGGATGCCTTTTTAAGAGAATAACGGAAGGACTAATAGAGTTAGTGAGACAGTATGCGTCTCACCGGTCTTGACGGATTTATTATGCGGCTCTGGGAGGAGAAGAAAGATATTTTTAACGACGAAGAATTTGAAGAGGCAATTGCTGTTTTGATAAGGCAATTTTAAAAGAGATAAAAGAAAACGGCTTATATTCTTTTGCTATTTGCAAAGATGGTTTGAAAATGGAGAGATATAAGTCCTATACAGGATATTTTGATGTTGTGAATTGGGGGATTTATGAAGCGCCATGCAGTATTGATGATCTTTCCTGAGGCCTGTATCAAGGGGAGGTTTAATAATTCAGGCGTGATTATAGACGCAGCATAGAGGAATTGAAGAAGGAAGTAGAAAAGACCGATTAAAACATACGGAAAAGAAGGCTTTATTCTGGGGGCGGATTGTACTTTACCGACAGAAATACCTTTATAGCAGAATCAAAAGTATCGTTGATACTTGCAGAAAAACTATATCTTAGAGGAGGAAAGCAAATGAAAACCGGAATTTTCTGATGTCAATGCTTGCGGCGCTTGGCTTAGTGGCTCGCTCGCAACAAAAGACGGGTTCAGAAACGGCTGTGCAGGAGGAAAAAGAAGGTAAGCGAAGCAGCTACGGAAACAAAGGAGAGTGAAAAGGAGGTCTATCCGGACGGTACAATTACCATCTACGGAACCGGTCAACCACAATATTTAAAGCAATATTTTTGATAAGTGGCTGGAGGATCACAAGGATATCGCCCCCGCAGTGACAATCGAAATCGTGCAAAAATGAGAGTCAGGCAGCAGAGAAAAGATAACAATGACTGCATTATCCGGTGCTAGCAAGAGGATTTGCCCGATGCAGTTTATATCTGATCCTGTAAATATCCTGGACTTGGAAAGTCCAGATTTATTGAGTGATGAAACAGAATTTGTCAAACCGCTAATTGACAAAATGGTAGATGGAGCCACAAATGATCCACAATTGATGGAAAGATTTATGGCCTTCCGGAGTCGGTTAGACCGAATGTTTTATTTTATAACAAGGATATTTTTGACAAATATGGGCTTGATCCGGACAAGATGAAAACCTTCGAGGGGATATTACGAGGTTGGTAAGGAACTGAAGGAAAATCCGGCGGAAAGGTATTTTATCCTATATCAGCCCCAATTCTCTGACATGGAGATACTACGGAAGAAGAGGATTGATGCCGCAGTCCAATCGCCAGAATTTGGGGATGAAAACGGAGAAATTGCTTTTTGGAAAATAACGAGGAACAAAGCAGGCCTAAACATTTGGCAAAATTAAATGATGATGGCCTTTTACTGAAATCCGAAATCATGCGACCTGCCTTATATGATCTATAAACAATCAGGAGATTCGGGACCTTCTATATTGGAGCTTGGGATGAATTTTTGAGAAAAATTGCCAAGCTACTGCCGGACAGTGGAGTAATAGCATCTCCTGTTTTTGAAAATGTAGGCACTGCGAGCACCTGTTTCATCCTATTTCTCTGCATCATCAATAAGGAGAGACAGTAAGTATAAGGGGGTTGTTGGAAAAGATGTGGTATTCCTTCCACTTTGACACTCCATCCAGAGTGGAGTGGGTAAAGTCTATGGAGGAGCAAAACGCACCCCTACGCTAATCCCATATCCAAGGAAATGCTCGAAGATGAATTTTGGAAAAGAACCATCCGAGTTTTATGGTGGGCAGTCCTTTAGAGAAATGGAAGGAAAGTGCCTTGAAAACAGCTCTAAAAATATGACAGTAACTCCACAGGATGCAGAGGCGAGATGAGATTATTTCCGCTGAAATTGAGACCTATATTGCCGGGGATCAGAGTATGGAAAAAGCGATTGAAAAATATCAATAACAATCTTAAGGCAAAAGATAGGAAAAGCGGAAATTAAATAGTAATGGAGTCCCTCCATAAAGACTCAGCTATATGGAGGGACTATTTCAAGGACTGTTTTTGCAAGGAGGAATAAATGCTATCTAGGCTTAAAAATACAAATCGCATATCTCTTTTATCTTGCCTTCTATATTTTGTTTGTTTTCAGCTTATTCCTTCTCTATGGACCTTGTATATCTCTTTTACGGAATGGAAAGGGATAGAGAGGCGAAGTGGATTGGCATAGATAATTATAAGAAAATATTGATTGATAATTTATCTGGCAGTCCTTAAGGAATACAACTTTGTATATTGGCTTAGCGGAATGATTTTGATTATTGTGTTTTTCCGTACTCATTGCCTCTTTTGTTAAACAGTAATGCGTTGAAAAAGCATAGGTCTTTGTTCAAGACCATCACCTTCTTGCCCAATGTATGCGCAAGACAATAGCAATAGGACTGATTTTCAGGATGCTATTTGACGAAAATGCGGCTTAGATTAACGAACTGCTGGGATTTTTGGGGATGCTAAAAATTGGCTGGCTCACCAGCACCAGATATTCCAAGATTCCTGTGATTTTACTGAATGTGTGGAGAAATACTCCTTTGGTTTACGATGATTGTTTACTCGGCTTATTAAATATCTCGACAGATTATTATGAAGCGGCAACAGTTGATGGAGCGGGGAAAGATTAAACAGTTTTTATATTACCTTACCTTCTTTGCAAAATATTTTGTTTTCTGTTCCATTACGCTAACTGTTGACAGTTGAAGCTGTTTAATGAGTCCTATACTTGCCCGGACCGGGAGCCTCAATCACCTCTTTTATTTCAGTATATAGTATGCAACACGGGCTTCAATGTATTTAACATGGGTTATGCATCACGATAGGAATGGTTCTAATGGTAATACTGGGACTTTTTGTCCTTGGCTCAGTTTTTATTTAGAAGAAAGCAAGAGAGATATAGCGCAATATGAATTATTATAATAAAAAGAAAAGAGAAAATTATAATAGTCCATTTGGCGATGATTTTCATCAGTTTTGATTTGCCTCTTTCCTATTTTCTGGATGATTATGATTTCTTTGAAGCCCGGAACCGAAAGCATTAGCGGGTTACAGTCTATCATCGTAAAAAACCGAGTCTGGAAAATTATAAAAAGACTGTTTGAAACGATACCCTATCCACAGCTTTGTTTAACAGTGTATTCACAACCGTATTAGGAACTTTTACAACACTGTTTTTCTGTGCTTTAGCCGGCTTTGCATTTGCCAAGTTGGAATTTCCCGGAAGGAAAAATTATTTTATTTTTGATTGCTACAATGCTGATCCTCCCGAGGTCGGAGCGGTGCCCCTTTTTATACTTATGAAAAAGTTCAAGCTCATCAATCAGCTTATGGTCCTTAATTATTCCGAGGATAGCGACTGCAGTCGGAATATTTTTACATGAATCAATACATATCCGATATTCCCGATGAGCTGATTGAGGCGGCAAGGGTGGACGGATGTAGCGATTTCACCATATTTAGAAAAGTGATACTCCGATTATCAAGCCTGCATTGGCCTCTTGGGCGGCAATTACCTTGATTGCCAGATGGAACGACTTCTTTTGGCCGCTACTTTATCTTGAAAACAAGCGAAATATACGCTGATGGTAACCATTTCGCTTCTTCCGGTCAGCGAAGGGACTTTCAACACCTTGGCCGGTAATTCTGGCAGGGACGACATTAGTTATTTTACGATAATCATCTCTCACCTTTTTATTGCAGAAGTTTCAAAAGGCAGGGATTATGGATGGCGCAGTAAAGGGATAAGTCTCCTTTCTGCAAAAGAAAGCATAAAGCATGAATAAATCATTAAAGGATCAATTATCTGAAGAAATATTACTGAATATACCGGACGGACACTACGGGCCGAATGATTTGATTAATGAAAAAGAATTTATAGAAAAGTACTCAGCCAGCAAAACAACGGTGAGGGAAGCTCCGTGAAGCTTTTGCGAGCGACGGTGGTTGAAAAATATACCTCGATGCGGGTACAGGATACCTATTATTCACCCCGACGATATATATTGATTTTTATTCAGAAAGGTTATTGAGAAAGTCTGCATTGGAGGTTACCTTTAAGTCTTTAACGAGGGATAAAAATCGATATTTTAAAAAGGCAAACTGAGTATTCCGTACAAAATAGCAAGAGCACGCAGGTTCGTTTGCATTGGAAGTGAACTGCGAGTTTCATAGTCTGCTTTGTTCCTTTTGCGGAGAATCCGTTTTTGATAATGCTCTCCAGAAGTCCATGGTTATATTAAGCTTGGCGGCAAATCAGTATTATTCCAATATGTGGACAACAATAAAACGACAGATGCCACCAATCACCTTTAGTCTGATTCGTGCCTTTGGAAGAGAAGGACTTGAAAAAGGCAAAAACAATATTGGACAAGGACATAGAAGAATATCTAAAGGTTATGAACTATTAAAACAGAGTGAGAAAGGAATAGCTTGGAATAAAAGACTTTCAGTAAGGTTTATGAGAGTTTTTGCTTAAAGAAAAGGAGTGACTAAATTGAAGGCTTATCCGGAAATTATCGGGGTAGGACACTGCTGCCAGGATTATATTTGCAGTATAGAAAACTCATCCGCCAGAAGACAGCTCTCACCCATATTCTTGATATGGACGGTTCCCAAGGAGGGGCGGAATGGCTACGGCTATGGTCGCCGCCGCACGGCTGGGATCCGGAGGGAATTATTGCCAATTTATCGGATGATGAAGTGGGGATATTAAATGGCCTGGAAACGGAAGGAATAGATACCCTCCTTGATTAGGGTTTTAAAAGGCTATAGAAGCAGTCTTGGCATTGTTATGGTAAACAGGACCAACGGAAGTAGAACTAAATTTCCTATCATGACAACTTTGCCGGAGATAGAGTTTAGCGAAACAAGTATAGAAGCAATGAGGCGTGCTTCCATACTCATCTGACGGAACTCGATACGAAAATGCTATTCATGCGGCTCGAATCGGGAAAAAGTCTAGGGTTAAAGATTTCTTTGGATGCCGCTTCTTTTTAAAAAGATAAGAGAAGAAAATATTAATCTTTTTACAAATGGCGGATATCATCATCGCTGATGAAAAATACCCTAGAAAATTACTGAGAATAAATGATGATGAACAAGCTCTTTTTAAAGATGGAGGAGCAGTTCCACCGGAGATTCTCGCGATGACTTTTAGGAAAAAGGATATCTCTATACAGGAAGGAGAAGTGTTGCATGAAAATGCTTTTCCGGTTGAGGCTGTGGATTCTACTGGAGCGGGAGATACCTTTCACGGAGCGTTTTATCAGAGTATTTAAGAACTAAGGATACTTCCCGAGGCCTGCGTTTTGCAAGTGCTCGCAGCAGACATTGAAATGTACCGTACTGGGCGGTCGGGCAGGCATCCCTAAATATGAAGAAGTTATAAATTTCATGAATAAATTTTCATAAGGAGGAAAAAACATGAAAAAAACAACAATCTTTTTATTGAGCCTTGCGCTCTCGGCTGCTCTTACTGCTTGCGGCAGTTCATCCGCACCCGAGAGGAGGAAGACACAACTGCAGCGGCGGAAGTGAAGGAAGAGACTTCCTCAGAGGAAGCAGTAAAAGCATCCGGAAACTTGAACATTTATACTACAGTATCTGACCTGCAGCACAATGCCATCGTGGGAGCATTCCAGAAAAAATACCCGGATATTCAGATTAGCTTCACTCAGGCTGGGGCTGGTGAGTCCAAGTCCAGAATTCAGGCTGAAGCAGACAATCCTCAGGGAGATGTTATGTTTGGTGGATTAGTTTATGCAGATTCTTTAAAGATGAAGGATTATTTTTGAGCCCTATGTTTCCGTTAATGACAAAAATATGCCGGATGAGTTTAAGAACACAACAGGCTTCCTGACCTTCCATGATACGCAGATTCCTTGCCTTTGGGTAAATGATAAGTTGGAAGAGGAAGGGGGTTACTATTACGCTATGAAGACCTTTTTGGATGAAAAAGCTGAAGGGGAAAAATCATTTCTGCAGATCCTACAGAATCTTCTCCGCATGGAATCAGTTGCAGTGTATTCTGACTGATTTTGGTGGATGGGACAAGGAAGAGCCTTGGACTTATATTGAAAAGCTGATGCCGAATCTTTCCATTACAGACGGTTCCTCTGCTGTTTACAAGGGTGTATACAATGGGGAATATCTGGTGGGTCTTACCTACGAGCCTGCATGCGTACAGATGTTATCCGAAGGAGCGGAAGGCGTTCATATCGTTTACCCGAAGGAAGGCGTTACCGGAATTGCTTTTGGTTCTGCAGTAATTAAGGGGCCAAGAATATGGACAATGCAAAGCTCTTTATTGATTTCTTGATTAGTGATGAATGCCAGAAGATTTACAACGAGTGTGGCGCAAGACAGGCGAACTCTTCTTTAAAGATTGAGAATGAGTGGCTTCCCGATTTATCCACCATTACCTATAAGGTTGCAGATACTAAGGCTCTCGCTGAAAACAGAGAGGAAATCCTGAGTCATTGGGCAGAACTTTATAAAAAGGTAAGCTAAACACAGAAAAAGAGAGAATTATGGAAAGTGTAAAAATTAAAAATCAGAAATGCCTTATATGGAAATAATATTGTAATACCTGATTTATCACTGGACATCGAGGAGGGGAGTTCTTTCACCTCCTGGCCCCTCAGGTTGCGGTAAACAACGCTTTGGAGAATGATTGCTGGCTTTAACCCATTGAGGGAGGAGACTTTTTCTTTTAATGATGTACGAATCAATGATTTGGCCGCTGAGAAGAGAAATATTGGTATGGTTTTCCAAAACTATGCTATTTTTCCTAATATGACTGTGCGAAATAATGTAGCTGGTCTTAAGACCAGAAAACTTCCCAAAGAGGAAATCAAAGCAAAAACTGATAAATTTTTAAATCTCATGAAGATAATGGAGTATGCGGAGCGTATGCCTGCTGCCTTTATCGGGCGGACAGCAGAAAAGAGTTGCACTTGCCAGAGCTTTCATGGCTATTGAACCGAATATACTCCTTATGGATGAGCCAGCTTTCAAATCTGATAAAATTACGCATAGAAATGCGCTCTGCAATTAAAGAAATACAAAAATAAAATGCGGAATAACGACAGTTTATGTTACTCATGATCAGGAAGAGGCGATGGCTGTATCCGATCGCATTGCAGTAATGAAGGACGGTGTAATTCAGCAAATCGGAACACCCAAGATTTTTATACCAAAGACCTGCAAACCTGTTCGTTTCTACCTTCAATCGGATATACCAATCAGTTGAGGCGAAAAATTCAGGAGAAAGATGGAGAAAGAGGAGTACTTTTTAAGGACTATTACTTTGTTCCCATGAAAAATCTGACAGAAGATGTGGTAAGCGGCATGGATATTATTGCTACTGTGCGTCCTGAGGAGTTTGTTATAACGGATGAGGTAACGGAAGGCCTATCCGAGTCATAGATTACAGTACATTTTTGTAGGGAATGACACACATTATATTGTGAAGCTGGAGAGTGGAGAGCGTTTTTGAAATTGTAGAGGAATCTATGATTGACGATATTATTCCGAGTGGAAAAAGGTTTGCTTAACCGTAAAGTCTAAGAAAAATAAATCTTTTTACGAAAGACGGTTCCAAATCACTTGTCATATAAGGAGAGTTTAATGGAAAAATAGAAAACAGTTTGTTGATATTTGGAAACTGTTTAGCGTCATTATTTTAATACTGTACCTCGTTTTTATGCTGTATCCCTACTGAAAATATTGGTGGAATCTATACAAAGCCCGGAGAATAAATCCTTCCAGCTTAATGTGGTTTAAGCAGTTTTTCAGTGATTACTATTATTTTGGGACATTGTTTAACTCCTTTAAGCTTTGCAGCTACAGTGACGATAGTTACTTTGATAATTGAGTTCCTTTAGCCTATATTTTCAATATTTATGAAATACATGGAAGAAATTTTATTCAAATAATGATTATACTTTGTTCTATGTCTGCACCTTTTTGGGAGCCTATTCATGGATTCTACTTCTGGCCGTGGCGGTATTATCACAAAGTTTTTCAAAGATGTTTTTTCCATGCAACTACCGTCAATCTATGGTTTCGGGGATTGATTTTTGGTCCTTTCCACAAAGCTGTTTCCGCTTGTTTTTCTTTATGTTTCAGGGCGCTCAAGACGATTGACAATTCTCTTTTAGAGGCATCTGCAAATCTGGGGTGTAAAGGAATAGCTCGTTTTTCAAAGTGGTTGTCCCCTTATGCTTGCCATCAATCCTGGTCGCTGCCTCTAATGGTCTTTATGAGAGCCTTATTGACTTTTGAACACCGCTTCTGATTGGAGAAGGTTATCGTACTTTTCCGGTTGAAATCTATAAACAGTACTTGGGAGAAACCTCCACAAATCATCAATTTTGCGGTCGCTATTTCCGTGATTGCTATTTTGGTAACGGCAATCGTGTTTTTGTTCTAGAAGATATTAGTGATAAGGTGAGTTTGCCTAAGTGCACTTCATCCGATAGAGAGGAAAACCCAATAAGGGAATAGCTATTTTGATGCCATCTCTATGCATACGGCTTGATTGCGATTTCCTACCTCCGAACTTATATCTGATTTATTTATCTTTCAGGAAAACCTCGAAAACCGGTAACATGTTTAAAAAGGGCTTTTCTGACAGCTATAGGCAAATTTTCGGTGCAAATAATGATATGGTATTTACTACACTTCGTATCTCTGGGACGGCACTCATTATTATCCTCTGTATGGCGGTTATTATTGCCTACCTTGTAGTGCGGAGAATGAGTTTTTGAATAACCTGATTGATACCCTTTCCAGTGATTCCTTATATTATTCCGGGTTCCGTTATCGGTATAGCTTTAGTTATGGGATTTTCTAAAGGCCCTCTGGTACTTACCGGAACAGCGGCAATTATGGTGGTTTCCATGGTGATTAGGAGAATACCGTATACAATACGATCTTCAGTAGCAACCTTGCAACAGATTCCGATTTCTATTGAGGAGGCTGCGATTTCTTTAGGATCAAGCAAACTGAATACATTTTTAAAAATCACCATTCCAATGATGTTTAACGGTATTTTTGGCGGGTGCCATTATGTCATGGGTTAGCTTGATTACGGAACTTTCATCTTCAATCATCTTGTACAGCTCAAAAACAATTACCTTAAATCTTGGAGTATATATTGCGGTATCAAGAGGTACGGATGGTAAGGCTTGTGCGATATCCTTTATTTTGACTATCCTAACAATTATCTCTTTACTCATTGTTATGAAGCTTACAAAGGATAAAGAGGTTGTGATGTAGGGAGCGACTTGAACCTTCGCAATAATTAAAGAATGGAGAATGGAAAAATGGCTTTTAACAAATGCAAAAGCAATGATTCAGAAAGCGAAAAAGGGACATTATGCAGTAGGGCACTTTAACCTAAAATAACTTGGAGAGTTATCGTGCCTTTTACTTGTCATGGAAAGTGTTAAAGCCCCGATTATATTAGGGGTTTCGCTGGTACAGCAAAATATATGGGGATATCGTACTATAGCGGATGCGGTGCGTGATTATATTGATTTTCTTGGAATTACAGTGCCGGTAGCTCTTCATGTAGACCACGGTACTTTTGAACAATGCTTGAAGCTGTTCGGGGAGGATTTACTCATTATGTTTGACGGCTCAAAAGCTTCCTTTCCATGAAAATCTTGAAAAACCAAGTTTATCGTGGACCTTGCCATACTAATGGAATCACCGTGGAGGCAGAGGTGGGACCGATAGGCGAGGATAAGAAAAATGGAGAACTGGCGGATATAGAGCAGTGTGAAAAGATAGCTGCTTTTTGGGAGTTGACTTCCTAGCAGAGGAATCGGAAATATACATGGTGTTTACCCGGACAATTGGTCAGGACTGAACTTTGACAGGCTAAGAGAAATCAGAGTGTGACCCATGAAATACCTCTGGTACTTCATGGAGGTTCAGGTATCCCTGAAGAGCAGATTCATGAAGCAATTTCCTTAGGAGTTTGCAAAAATCATCAGAATACGGAATGCCAGATGGCATTCAGGATGCCTTAAAGGCATATCTCAAGGCGGATAAAGATCTGGAAGGAAAGAATTACCAAACCAGACTTATTATGGTGGATGCTTTGGAAGCCGTACAAAAATGTTGCGTAGAAAATTAAATTATTCCATAGTGACGGAAAGGCATAGGCCATTTTCTGAAAATAATGAGAAAGTAAATATAGTTGGAAAAGAACATTCTTGTGGAAAACTGAATCGGATGCTCCATAGGAATGTTCTTTTTAATATTTAAATATAGGCTAGAGCTACTTAAATATAAAAATGACTGTATGATTATTAGAAGGATTGTGATGAGTGGTTTATTTAAAGTGATATTACTTTAGGAGATGGGTACTGGGGGATCATGAAAAATCAGTTGTATTCTTTCGACGCATACATATTGCATTAAACAATCCTATATAGTATACTCCAAATAGTAAGTACGGCGAACGAACTAAAAATAAAAATATGGAGAATTGCATGATGTTACATCAGCAAATGATAAAGACTAAGAATAAAAAGCTTTTATATGATATCGTATCCAACAATGATGGGATATCAAGGGCAGGTCTGGCGCATAAAAACGAAGCTCAGTAAGTCAACGATATCCTTATTAGTGGATGAATTGATAGCGGAAGATATGCTGATCGATATCGGCATTGTGGAAAGCGGTTTACAGGGGCGTAAACCGAACGGCTTACGGGTGAATGTTGAGAGATTTATTCTGATTGCCAATGTAAGAGTGTGGAAATACATGTGATAAATTTGTTGTATGAGACAGAAGAGGATAGTATTTATCCTTACGATAAAAAAGCTGGATGCCGAGTATTTATCAGGCATAATTATGAGCGATTGACTAAAATACGGAACCAAGGTATTAGGAGTTTGCGTGGTTTTACCCGCCATTATTGACAACGCCGCGAAAAATATCATTACTACGGTTTTGGACCTTGAGGATAGTAAGAATTTTATTGATAAATTAAGAAAGAATATTCCGCCGGAGTATGGACTTGCTTTTCTAAATGATACGGCAAGTTTGACATATGCGGAAAATACTTTTGGCCATGTTGGAAGTAAAAATTATGCCTATATTAATATCAATGAAGGTGTAGGTGCCAGCTTTATCTATAACTCTAAAATACTAAGAGGGTCTACGGGCTTTGCAATGCAGCTGGGGGCATATGTCAATAGAAAAAGACGGCGCCCTTTGCGACTGTGGAAACAGAGGGATGTTTAGAAAATCACATAGGGAGAGCTGGCTCTTAAAAAGAGAGCCCCTTAACTACGGTTTAATTGAGGACAATCAGAATGAGGAGTTTTTGTTTAGAGATTTGGGGAGATGTCCTTAAACGGGAATAAAAAATGCGGATGCTTTGATATTTGCGTTGGCGGATGAGTTAAGTGATGCGTTAGAGAAAGTTATTGTGATTTTAAATCCGGAAATAATAGTAATAGGAGGAATGGGCAGGAAGCTGGGAGAGAAGTATCTCAATAGAATACAAGGAAATGTAAAAAAAGACGGATTTAGGCAGTTTTGTGAAAATGTAAAAAAATAAAGTATACAAGGCTGGGAGATTCTGCGGTATTTATAGGAGCCGCAAAATATTATATGGATAAGCATTTTGATTTTGCTAAGAAGGTAGACGGAGACTTATTTTTATCTTAGGAGAAAGCGCGGATGGAGAGAATCATAGCAGTAAATACGAATACATATCATGGCTTTGCAATAGAGGAAACACTGCAGGAAATAAAGAAAACGGGATTTAGATATATTGAACTTACTGCTACAAAGGGATGGACGGAGCATGTATATAAGGATATGAGCTTTGCTTATCTGCAAAGTATAAAAGATTTGATGCATAGTTTAGGCTTGAAGTGCATAGGGTTTAGCGGTCATTCGAATCTTATGGATAAGGATAGGCTGAAAGACTTTATAGTGAATATACGTCTTGCTAAATTTTTTGGGGCTAAGTATATCGTATCTTCTGTAGGAGAGGCCCATGTCAAAGACAGAGAGTGCGAGGATGCAGATTTAATACAAAACATTAAGTCTCTACTGGGAATATTAAAGGAAGAGGAAATTAAGCTTGTTTTGGAAACTCATGGAAAGCACTCCAATGCGAAAGCTTTAAAAGAAATAATCGATCAGGTGGATAGTGAGTATGTAGGTATTAATTATGATACTGCGAATGTTATTTTTTACAGCAATGTAAGACCGGAAAGCGATATCGATTTTTGTATAAAAGACGTATTATACATGCACCTTAAGGACAAGGCCGGGGAAAAATAAGGAGTGGAATTTTCCTGCACTGGGAAAAGGAAACATCGATTTTGACACTATATTCAAAAAGTTAAGTGCAGAAAAATAATTATTGTCCGTTCAGTATCGAGATAGAGTTTACGGAAAAAGGGGTAAAGGACATCAATGAAGTAACTAAAGCTGTTAGTGATTCGGCAGCTTATTTAAAGAAATTTCATTTTAGGAGGGAAGTATGAGAAAAAGTAAGTTATTGGTAGCACTTGGTTGTATGGCGTTAGGCCTTTGGCTTAGCAGCGTGCGCTAAAGGAAGTGACAATGGTAAAACTACGGAGTCACCATCTGCAGAGAAGAGTGAAAAAAGACGAATATACCTTTGGCTATATTGCTTATGATATGAAGGATACATGGAATGAGTACTCTGCAAAGGCCTTTGAATATGCGGCTACGAAGCAGGATGTAAAAGTGAAAACGGTAGTTTTGGATTCGCAAAACAGTTTGGAGGAGTCGGTCGCCGCGATGGAATCCTTAATTCAACAAGGTGTAGATGGTATTTCTATATTCCTGATTTCTACAGAACAAGGAGGTACATTGATAAAGATGGCGAATGAAGCCGGAATACCTGTGACTGTAGAAAACTTTGAGATGAATGATAATTCAGGCGACTATATTGCAAGTATAGCTTGTAAAATATGATGATATTGGCTATGCGGCTATAAAGCTATATTGCGGAAAACAAACCGAATGCGAAAGTCTTTTTCTGCGCAGGTCAGGAAGGGGCAGGAGGTATGAAAAGTATCAAGAGGGTGTGGATAAAGCTTTAAAGGAGTTTGGAGACAAGGTAACAGTGGTTTCTACTTTGCATGGAGATTGGCAAACAGAAAAGGCATACAATATTACTACAGATTTAATCTCTTCAGGAAAAGAGTTTGATTATATTTTTGCCAATAACGGATTAATGGCGCAAGGATGTTATAAGGCCGTAAAGGATGCTGGGTTTAGAAAAATATTCCCATCGTATCTCACAGGCGGATCCCTCGGACGATTATAAAATGTTACAAGATGGCGTAGAAAGTGCCAATATGACGGCGCCGGTAAGTATACAGGGATTACGACATTCCAAAAATCTTTATGACAGTGTGGTTCTGCACAAGGAAGTGGAGAAATTCAAGGCACTTCCGATTATCCCGGTTAGCGCGGATAAGCTGGATGACTTTATAGCATGGGATGATTATGCTGCCGCTTATAATTATGTCTATACTAAATAGTGGAAAAAATAATGAGTAATGAAAAGTTATTGGAAATCAATGGACTAAAAGAAGAGCTGGAATATATGCTTTTATCGGATATCAATTTTAATCTTCTTAAAGGGGAAGTTCACTGTCTTGTCGGGGAGAATGGTGCAGGTAAGTCAACCTTTATGAAGATTCTATCAGGGCATATATTCCTGATAGTGGAGATATTCATATTCTGGGGAGAAAAAGTATACTAAACTAAACCGAATTTATCTAAAAATTTAGGCATCAGTATCATCTACCAGGAGAATGACTTGGTACAGAATATGTCTATAGCGGAAAAACTTGTTTATAGGGAATGAGATAAAGAAAAAATCTGTTCTTTTTATGATAGTCAGTCAGCTGTACAAAAACGACGGAGTTTATAAGGGATTTAGGATAAACTAAATCCCTTAGATAAGGTCGCTGATATATCGGTAGCGGATAAGCAGTTCGTGAAAAATATTAAAAGCTCTTGTGACCAACCCTAAAATACTGATTATGGACGAACCGACCTCGATGTTTAATATTAAAGACGCAAATAAAGTATTAAGCTTGGTTCGAAGGATAGCGGATAAGGGGGTTGGTATTGATATATTTCTCACTTTTTAGAGGAGGTTAGAGAAATAGCGGACAGAATAAGTGTTATAAGAGACGGAAAATCCATTAGCACTTATGATAATTCGGCTAAAAAAATATTGATTTACGGATAATTACCAAAGATATGGTAGGGAGGTCTGTAGATAGTTTTTACAAAAAGAGAAAAAAACGGAGATTGGCAGTGTCGTACTTGAAGTAAAAAATTTAAAGCTGAAGGAAGAATTTGAGCCTATCAGTTTTTCCTTAAAAAGGGGAGATACTGGGACTTTCCGGGATGGTTGGTTCCGGTAGGGACGGAGATAGTCAGAGCAATAACCGGTGCTGACCGTTTTTATAGCGGAGAAGTATACATTCATGGAAGCTTAGTGAAGATAAAAATCTCCCTAAAGATGGTATAAAATGAGGGTTTTTGCCCATATAACGGAAGATAGACAAGCGCTTGGGCTTAGCTTGAGGGCAAGCGTTTTGGATAATATTAGTCTGGTAGCCATAGGTAAGATATTTAAAGGATTATTTAATAATGTAAAAACAAAAAGAAGATACTTCCTTTGATTCATGATTTACATGTAAAAGCTCCCGGTTTGAACACGGAGGTCATATATTTATCGGGTGGAAATCAGCAAAAAGGTGGTACTGGCGAAATGGTTATTGATGGAGCAAAATATTTATATTTTTGATGAACCGACGAGGGGGGATAGATATTGGTGCTAAGGCAGAGTTTTACAGCCAGATGTCTAAACTTTGTAAAGAGGGAAAAAAGCATAATAATGATAAGTTCAGATATGCCGGAGCTTATTTCTATGAGTGACAGAGTATTAGTAATCAGAGACCATAAAAATAGAAACAGAGCTGATTGGTGATGAGATAAATGAAGGAAATATCATAGAAAAGGCTTTAGGGGTAAATTAATGATGAAAGAGAAGAAGTTTATACTTAAGGATCAAAGGATACTTTTACTGCTTGTAATATTTGTCATAATTTTTTTGCTGTGACCGTAATTAACCCTAAATTTATAACGATAAAAAAATATCGTTACCATCTTGGGACAGATTTCCGTGATAGGTATCCTTACTATGGCTATGAGTATGTTGCTGATAAGCGGTGGAATAGACCTTTCCATTGGAAATATCATGGCACTTTCTTCCGTTGTCATGGTCTGCATTACTGGGAAAGGGATGTAGCATTATCATTGTGATAGTTTGTGGCATTATTACAGGCATGCTCTGTGGATTATTGAACGGTTTTATCATAGCAAAATCAAAATGTATTCCGCTTATAATCACACTCGGTACCGGCCAAATCTTTTACGGTCTGTCTCTTACCATATCAAAGGGAAGAATTATGAGTTTCTCCGGTGTATTTAATCTTTTGAGTAAAAACCAAATTTTTGGCGTGTTTCCGGCAATGCTTATTGTGCTTATTTTAATGATTCTTTTAGCCTATATTTTGATGAATAAAACGGTTATCGGAAAAACGGCTTATGGCGATTGGCGGAAATGAGAAAAATGCATATTTATGCGGAATAGAAATCGATAAGTACAAGATACTGATTTATTCCTTATCCGGAATGTTTTGCTCTATAGCGGCTATCGTTTTTTTCTGCCAGAATAGATTCGATAACGGCAAATGCGGGATTGGGATATGAAACAAGTGCACTGACTGCGGCGATTATTGGCGGTGTTACCTTTGAAGGAGGAAAGGGAAGCATAGCAGGTGCTTTTCTGGGATGTATTTTAATGGGCGTTATCAGTAATGCCATGAATATTTTGCAGGTGGAAACGTATATACAAACAATCATAACGGGTGTGATTATTGCAGTAGACGGTAGTTTTTAGTAATGTAGCAAGTATGAGAGGGAAAAATGTTAAGAGTAATCATAGTTGGTGCAGGATTTATGGGACAAACTCATGCATCTATATATAAGCGCATGGAGGAAGTTGAACTTTTTGTTATTGTAGATAAGAATAAGGAAAGAGCGGCGAAGTTTGCGAACGACTATAATTGCCTATACAGTGAAGACTTAGTAACTGCTATTAAGTCGGTGAATGCCGACTTTGTGGACATATGTCTGCCAACATTTTTTTACATGAAGAGTATATTATAAAAAGCCAGTGAATATGTACGTTATATCCTATGTGAAAAGCCCATTACTCTTAGTATTGATTCTGTAGAGAAGATATTTCGAGTACTGAAAAATCATGGTACAAAGCTGTATTTAGGGCAAGTGTTAAGATTTTGGGAAGAATATGTCAACGCGAAGAATATATATGAAAGCGGTCGTCTCGGTACATTAAGGTATATTGAAGCGGAAAAGGCTATCCGAACCGCCAAATTGGAGTGCATGGTATAAAAAAAGCGAGCATGAGTGGCGGCGGATTATTTGACCTGCATTTACATGATATAGACTTTTTAGTGTATTTATTTGGAAAACCTCTCACGGTATATGCCAACGGAATTAAGGATGAAAATGATGCTTGGAATTTTGTGAATACAAGTATGACTTTCCCCGGGAATCTTATTGCAAGTGTTCACGGAGTAATAAGCATGAGCGAAAATTACCCCTTTACGATGAAGCTTTGTATGGTTGGGGATGATGCTGTTATGAGTATGAGATGAAAGCCGGTAAGAATCTTGAAAAATAGAGAAAGTGCATTAAGGAATTCGAATATCTATAGTAAAGAAGGGATAGAAAAAAATACTCACCCGTAATCTTGATGCTCTATCAATCGGAATTGGAAACATTTTGTGGAATGCATTAAAGAAGACAGAGAGTCGGAAATAGTAAGTTTAAAGAGTATTAAAAACACTATGCAAGTTATGGAAGCGATAAAGGAGTCTTTAGAAACAGGTAGAATCGTAGAGCTTGGAGAAAGTATATGAAATTAGGCTATAGTATGTTTTCTTTTTCGGAAAAAGCAGATTTAAAACAATATTTTTTTCTCAAATAAGTCAGATGAAATATGACGGAGTTGAACCGGTGCTCAGTGAGGATGGATACTTACATCCCGGGATGGCAAAGAGCGAAGTAATGGAAATAAAAAAGATAGCGGATGCAAACGGGCTGGAAATACCCAGTGTTGGCGTTTGGTCTTTGTGGGCTAATAATCCTGTTTCCAATGACATAAGGATTAGAAAAAGAGCGGAAGATATCATAGAAAGACAATTGAGTTTGCAAGCATACTTGGGGCAAATACTATTTTAGTTATTCCGGGATATACACAGTGTGATTTTTGTGAAAATCCTGAAAAAGTGCCCTATGATGCAGCGTATGATAGAGCTTATGAATTATTTTCCAAATTAGAGAAAAAAGCAGGAGAGTACAAAGTCTCTATTGGGATAGAGAATGTATGGAATAAGTTTTTGTTATCCCCGCTAGAGATTAAAAAATTTTTGGAGGAGATCCATTCGGAGTATGTCGGTGCGTATTTTGATATTGGAAATGTGATGTACATAGGTGATCCAAGCGATTACATCAGAATATTAGGGAAGTATATAAAAAAGATTCATGTCAGTGATTATAGAGTGAATCAAAATGGACTTGGCGCATTTATGGACATATTTGCAGGAGATGTGGATTTTATAGAGGTGATGAAGGCAATAAAAAGTATAGCTTATAATGATTACTTGACATTGGAGATGTTGCCAAATTACAGCAGATTTCCGGAGCTGTCTATCTGTTCCAATAAACCGGCAATGGATAAATTGAAAGCCTTGTACGATGCTATGTAAATCGCAAAATAATTTAGCTTCATAAAAAAAGAATCACGGCTTTCAAAACTTTCATACAATAATCATTATAGTTGTCAATTATATCAAAAGAAGATTTTTGTCCGTTATATCGAACAAAAATCTTCTTTTTTCTTCATGTATAAAGTATAATGTTCATATTGACTACATGGAAGACATTTATATCTTGAAAAACAAGAGGAGGATGCCCGGATGATTCAACGAGAAAGATACATAGATAAGATAAAGCCGTTTATCGGAAAGGATATTATCAAAGTTCTGACCGGGATTCGCTGATCGGGGAAATCAGTCATGCTCCAACTGATTCAAGAAGAAATTCGAAGTCAAGGCATCGCTGATACGCAGTTTATCAGCTTCAATTTTGAGTCTTTGGAAAATGCTGATTTCTGTACAGCAGATTCTTTTTGTACCAAGAACTGAAAAAAAGGATTTCATCTGTTCAAGGAAAGGTTTATTTGTTTTTTGATGAAATTCAAGAAGTGGAGCAGTGGGAAAAATGTATTAATTCTGTCCGCGTTGATTTTGATTGTGATATCTATATCACAGGTTCCAATGCAAAGCTTCTTTCCGGAGAGCTGGCAACATATCTTGGCGGACGCTATGTAGAGTTTGTGGTTTTCCCCATTTTCCTTCGAAGAATATCTGAATCTATAAAACAGGAAAAGGAAGAGGTTTCCGTTACAGAAGAATTCAAGAATTATCTGGAAATGGGAGGGATGCCTTTCCTAATGAATCTTCGCTATGATAAAGATGCTTCTATGCAATATCTTAGAGATATATACAATTCCGTGCTCTTAAAGGATGTGGTTCAGCGTAACAACATTCGAGATGTAGAACTATTGGAGAGGATGATTCTATATCTTTTAGATAATGTGGGACATAGCTTCAGTGCAAGAAGCATATCCAATTATTTAAAGCAGGAAAATCGGAAAGTTTCTGCTGAAACCATTTTTGAATTATAGCAAGGCATGCTGTGATGCCTATCTTTTTATACAACTTAGGAGGAAGATCTTCAGGGGAAGAAAATTTTAGTGTGAATGAAAAGTATTATTCGGTAGATCACGGACTTCGGGAATCCATTCTGGGGACGAATGCAAGAAATATTGATCAGATTCTTGAAAATATTGTCTGCATGGAATTGCTGAGACGAGGCTATACAGTGACAATTGGAAAAACGGGGAGAAAGAAATTGATTTTGTAGCCCAAAAATAAAGACAAGCTATACATTCAAGTGGCTTATCTCCTTGCCGGATCCGGTACCATAGAGCGAGAATTTGGCATCTATGACTCGATTCGGGATCATTACCCTAAGTACGTCCTTTTCTTTGGATGAATTTGATATGAGCCGTGACGGTATAAAACATCTAAATATACGGGATTTTTCTCCTTAGTAAAAGAGTTTTTGACAGCTTTGGGAAAAGAAAAGGAACTTTAGTCTATTAAACAAAAAGTATTAAACAAAAAGGTTAAACAAAGATGAATATTTCCTTTTTCAAAATCCCCTTTTATGGCATAATGTTTTGGCGTGGTTAAATTATGGTCGATACACCGAGTATTAAGAGAAAGGGAGGTTTATGAAAAACCTGTAATCGGTATTTCCACAGTGTGCTTGTGAATCAGGGGCGGCTTCCCGGATATGAGAGAATTTATGTCAATAAGGACTATGTTTCGTCCGTGATTTTCCGCAGGGGCAGTTCCTCTTATGATTCCTATGGATGATACGGAAGAGAACATAAGACAGACTTTAGAGCTTGTGGACGGAGTGATTTTTCCGGCGGACATGACATTGCGCCGATTCGCTATCAGGAAGAGCCTCATCAGAAATTGCAGGAGATTTGTCCGAGAGAGATACGTTTGACTTTCTGCCTCACCGCCTTACCAAGGAGAAGAAAACTTCCGATTTTAGGCATTTGCCGCGGTTTTCAGCTGATGAATGTTTCTGAGGGAGGGAAGCTTTTTATCAGGATCTTTCTTTAAAAAGAAACGGAAAGTTTTAGCATTCTCAGGGCACGGCCCAAGTATTCCGACACATACGGTGAAGGTAGAGTTTGAGCAAAGAGACTTTATGACATTCTGGAAAAAGAGGAGATTCGAAACAGTTTCCATCATCAGGCGGTAAAGTCCGTTTCGAAAAGGCGGTGATATCGGGAAGAGCCTTGGATGATGTGGTAGAGGCGATTGAGTTGAAAGGATTATCCTTTTGGCTTAGGGTGTACAGTTCCACCCGGAGATGTTGCAGGAAAAGGAAGAGGATATGAGAAAGATTTTTGCGGCACTGGTTTCTGCCGCAAAGGATTATCAGGGAAAAAGTAATCTTGCTTTTCTTTTTATGAGGAAAAATTAGCACTCACTATTGATGAGTGCTAATTTTTATGTTATACTTCTTTTCTTGTTAGTGTTCAGGGCTTTCCTGTAAAGCCTGCAAAAATTAGTGGAAAAGAGGGTGTGTTTATGCAAAAAACGGTTCTTTATCTATTCATAGTGAAAATATTTTCCCCATCATCAGAAAAGTGGATGTACAGCGACCAGGATATCTTCGTTCGTGAGCAGATTTCCAATGCAACGGATGCGGTAACGAAGCTGGAGAAGCTGTCTCTCATCGGAGAGTGGACGAAGCCGTCCGACTTTAAGGGAGTAACGGTTACGGTTGAGCCGGAGAAGAAGACGATTCGTTTTTAGCGATAACGGAATCGGCATGACTGCGGAAGAGGTGGAAAAGTACATTACGCAGATTGCTTTTTCCGGTGCGACCGAGTTTATCGAGAAGTATAAGGACAAGGCAAACAGTGACCAGATTATCGGTCATTTCGGTCTGGGCTTCTACCTGCCTTCATGGTGGCCGATAAAGTAGAGATTGAGACCTTATCCTATAAAGAGGGGTCTACACCGGCATTGGGTCTGTGATGGCGGTACCGAGTACAGTATGACGGACGGTGAGAAGAAAGAGCACGGTACGGATATTACGCTTCATTTAAATGAAGACTGTGTGAAGTATGTCATCGAGTGGGAGCTTCGCCCGTGATAGAGAAGTACTGTTCCTTTATGCCGGTAGAAATCTACCTTGACAAGCTTCCGAGGGATAGCGAAATCATTTCCAAGGAGGAAAAACGGATTCCGACATCGTACTCGAGGAAATTCCTCGAGAAGGTGGAAAAGGATGAAAAGGGAGAAGAAAGAAAGACGGATGCTGCTGAAGATTGAGAAGCGTCCTGTTCTTTTTAAAATGACACGCATCCGCTCTGGGGAGAATCTCCCTTCGGTGAAAAAGAGCAGTATCTCGACTTCTACAGAAAGACCTTCCATGACTATAAGGAGCCGCTTTTCTGGATTCATTTGAACATGGATTATCCGTATCACTTGAAAGGAATTCTTTATTTCCCGAAGATTAATTCGAGTATGAGTCGATTGAGGGAACGATTGCTTTTATAACAACCAGGTCTTTATTGCGGATAATATTAAGGAAGTCATTCCGGAATACCCTGCTTCTTTTAAAGGGTGTGATTGACTGCCCGACCTTCCTCTGAACGTTTCCCTGTTCTCAGCTCCAAAATGACGGTTTTGTAAAGAAGATTTCCGACTATATCACGAAGAAGGTGGCGGAGAAACTTTCCGGTATGTGTAAGACCGAAAGAGAGTCCTATGAAAAGTATTGGGATGACATTTCCCCCTTCATCAAGTACGGTGTTCTTCGGGACAGCAAGTTTGCGGAGAAGATGACGGATTATATCCTTTTTAAGGATTTGGAGGAAAAATACTGTACTCTTCCGGAATTAAAGAAGAAGGGTAAGACCGGATTAAGCGAGGGTGCTGAAGCGACAGACGGGAAGGCCGGTGAAGAACAGGAAGTCGCGGAAATGAAGTCTTCGGAAACGGAGAACTCTGCTGAATCCGATAAAAACCACGGAGACGGAAGGCAAAGAGTCTTCGGTAGCAGACAATACGGATCAGCCTGAAAATAAGGAAGAAGAGAAGACTCAAAAGGTTTACTATGTCTCCGATCGCGTAGCGCAGAGTCAGTACATTTCCCTCTTTAAGGAGCACAAGAAAGAGGCGGTTTACCTTACGGAGCGTATAGACCAGCCCTTTATCACGGAGCTGGAGGCGAAAAACAGCGGACTTCGTTTCCAAAGAATCGATGCTGATGTGCAGGAAGCCATGAAGGAAGAACTTTCTTCCGATGAAGAGGAGAAATTAAAAAGCGGAGGGCGAAAAACTGAGAAGGCCTCGAACTGTACTTTCCAAGGATAAGCTTCATGTGAAGTTGGACAGACTTCTTTCCGAAACGCCGGCAAGTCTCCTCTCTATTTCCGAGGAATCCCTGCAGAATGCAGGATATGATGAAGATGTATGCGATGTCCGGTATGCCGATGGAGAGCTTCCGCTCGAGGAAACCTCGTTTTAAATGAAAGACACCTGCTTTGTGCAAAGCATCTTCTTCAGCATGAAGATAGCCTGAAAAGGAAGAGGGAAAAGCTCATTGAAGAGCAGCTCTATGACTTGGCGCGCATCCAGAATGCCCTGCTGGAAGGAGAGGCAATGAAGAACTTTATTGCCCGCTCGAGAAGATTCTCTTCGCTTACGAAAGTAGAAAAGTAAGTTAGTGAATATTTTGTCAGTGCTCAGCAAAAACCGGTGGAAGAATTGGATTTTTCCGCCGGTTTTGTCAATGGTAGAATATTTTCATCTATGGTATAAATATAAGGTATTTTGCAACCCGGTAAGAAAAAGAAGGTTATTTCTGCCATGAAGAGAGTCGGGATTATAGACCCGGGAAAAATCAGAACTTAGGGGAGATTATGAAAAAGGAGAAATTTTTATCGTACTTTAGTCATTCTTGCCGGAATTTTGGTTGCCGTAATTTTGGGAATCCGTTCATGGAGCGGCCCTTCTGTAAAAGACGGACGCACCCGCTTCGGCAAAGAAAACGACCGTTACCGTTCCGGGCTTTGGCGGAGATATGCAGATTGAAGTCAGTGCGATGAGAACAAGATTTATGCGGTAAATGTGCTGAGTAATCAGGAAACCGAGGGAATCGGGAAGTAAGGCCGTAGCGGCTTTACCGGAGAAGATGGTCGAAGAGCAGACCTTAATGTAGATGGAATCAGCGGTGCTACGATTTTCTTCCACGGCACTTCGTACCGGTGTGGAGCAGGCTTTTAAAGCGACATGGACTGACAGCGAAAAAGTTTGCGTTAAGGCGCAGGTTGCTACCGATTCCAAAAAGAAAGAAGATCAGAATCTGGAAGCGGATGTTTGTGTGATCGGCAGGCGGTGCGGGCATGATTTCCGCCATCACCGCAGCAGACAGTGGAAAGAAGGTTGTACTCTGGAAAGTCAGGGTATCGGGAGGAAATTCCGTTCTGCGCAACCGGCGGTATGAATGCGGTCATGACCAAGTGGCAGGCGGAGAACCTTTGAAGAAGGATCCGTGTGGAGAAGACCTTGGCAACCGCAGCTGGAAAAATATGCGGACAATGCAGTGATTACCGCTTTGGCGGAAAAAGGTGAAAGAGCAGTATGCAGCCTATCAGGCGAATCCGGAAGGCTATTTTTGATTCCGTGGAATTAATGGAGCTCGATACACTGGTCGGCGGTAAGGGAATCAACAATCCCGACCTTGTAAAGGTTCTGCGGAGAATTCTGGCCCCTGCAATCGATTATCTGGAAACTCTCGGTATGACAATCCATAATGTCGGTGCTTTCGGCGGTGCTTCCGTAAAGAGAATTCACCGTCCGGTGGATGAGAACAACAAGGTTAGTTGCCGTAGGCTCCTATATGGTTCCGATTTTTAGAGAAGAATGTAAATGACAGAAAGAATATCACTCTTCTTACTTCCGTAACGGCGGATAAGATTGAGCAGGATGATGCCGGAAATGTGACCGGTGTGCATGCTCTTTCTGCAGACGGCAGTCAGGTCAATGTAAAGTCCAAGGCAGTCATCATTGCAACGGGCGGCTTTGCGGCAAATAAGGAAATGGTGGAGAAGTATCAGCCTTCCTTAAAGGGCTATATGTCCACGAATGCCGCCGGAGCACTCGGACAGGGAATTACCATGGCGGAAGCCATCGGTGTGATACCGTAGATATGGATCAGATTCAGATTCATCCGACAGTGACGGCGACAGATGCGCATCTTATTACAGAAGGCTTACGTGGAGACGGTGCCATTCTGGTGAATATGGAAGGAAAGCGTTTCACCGATGAGGTAGGAACCAGAGATGCTGTTTCCAAGGCGGAGATTGCCCAGACCGGTTTCTCAGGTTTATCTTGTGATTGACAACAAGATGGTGGAGAAATCCGCTGTTATTCAGGGCTATATCAAGTCCGGCCACACTGTAACGGGAAATGATAAGAAGAGCCTTGCAGGAGGCTATGTGGGCGTTCCTCATGATAAGCTTTGAAGAGACCTCAAAGAGCTGGAATGAGGCGGTAGAGAAGAAGGAAGATACGGAGTTTGGAAGAACCAGCTTTGCGGCAGCTTTTAGACACGGCACCTTTCTATGCCATCAAGGTTACTCCGGGTGTACATCACACCATGGGCGGTTTAAAGATTAATACCGTGACGGAAGTCCTGAACAAGGAAGGAAAGGCGATTCCGGGACTCTTCGCGGCGGGAGAGGTTACCGGCGGAGTGCACGGAGCAAAACCGTCCTCGGCGGAAATGCCGTTTGCGACTTCACCGTCTTCGGTAAGATTGCAGGAGAATCCGCAGAAGCTACGCAAAGTAAGATTTTCCGAAGCCTGCAAAGACTTTTTGGTGGGAGTCTTCTTTTTCATGGAAAAGGAGGAGAGAAAGACGCCGAAAAGTCTTTTTACATTTTTATAAAAATCTGTCCGGACTTGCAGGATATCGGGAAAATGCGATAGAATGAAACGAGTTTTAAGAGGGCGTGCCATGATGAATAACGATTTAAGCCATACACAAATAATCAGACCATTACAGGACAGCAGTTTGGCTGTGACGGAAGTTTTAGAGCGGGTATATGAGGTTCTGAATGAGAAGGATACAATCCCATAAGCCAAATAGTAGGGTATATTATGTCCGGAGATCCTACTTACATTACGAGCTTCAAGGGGCAAGAAGCCTGATTATGAAAGTGGAACGGGATGAGATTCTGGAAGAACTTATGGGAATTATGTAGAAAAACAAGTTGAAGAAAAGCGTGATAAGTCTGTTCGGGAATTCTGAGGAGACCTTTTCTTCCTTATTAGGAGTAGTATGCGCATTTTGGCACTGGATTACGGTTCTAAAAACCGTGGGCTTGGCTATCACGGATAAGCTTTGGCTACTACTGTTTTTACTCCTACAAGACTCTTTTGGAGAGAAAGAGAAGGGAAGCTGAGAAAGACAGTGAGAGAGATTTCTAAAGTGGTTTTAGAGGAGAATGTAGAGGAAGTCGTTCTGGGACTGCCTCTTAATATGGACGGCAGCAGAGGAGAGCGGGCAGAGAAGGCAGAAGTTTTTATGATTTATTGAAGAAGAACCTGCCCTGTCCTGTTGTTTTCTTTGATGAACGCTTGAGTACCGTAGAGGCCAAAGCTATTTTGATGAAAAATGGAGTTCCTCTTAACAAGCAAAAAGGAAGTTTTAGATCAGGTGGCGGCCGAGGTGATTTTAGAGGATTATCTGGCAGTAAGGGCAGGCTATAAGAAAAATAGATTTATCTTTACGGAAAAGGCGCACGGAAACAAAAAGTTAGCCGTTCTCCTTTATCTTGCGAGACTTTATGTAGAGGAGGTTGAAATGGAAGGCGGAAGGATACGCTTTACAGTCGGATGATGGAAATTTGGAATTGAGATTTTGGAAGAAACTGTAGTTAGCGGAATTAATTATATTTTAGTAACGGATGCCCCGGAAGGGGAAGACGGCACCTGCTATGTGATGAAGGATACTTTCCGCCCGGAAGATGAGGATGCGGATTATGTTTTTGCCGAAGGGATGAGGCGGAAAGGATTATGGATGTCTTTGCCAAACTTTTGGAGGGAGAAGACATCAGTATAGAGAGGTAAAGTTTTGGAAAGGAAAAACAATGAAAGAAGAAAAAGCAAAGCATGAAAGCGGATTCGCTGCACAGAATCGTGAATATTCATAGAAGCAATATGAGTTCGAAAGAGGCCTTAGAGGAAAGTACGGGAGTATAAGGCGGGAAAGACAATCAATCGGAGAGGAAAGAGGATTTCCGGGAAAGGCAGATTGGAAGAGAGTATAGATAGGGGAAAAAATACAAAAGCGGCAGATACGGGAAGAACAACGAGGACAATAGGACGAAAACTGCGTGAAAGAGCCGCAAAGACCTTTATTCCTCTAAAACAAAATGAAACTGTAAAAACGAGAATACAGTTCTGAGGATTTTCCGTCTTTGCGAAGCCGATGGAGATTCAGAGAGTAAAAACAAGGGGAAAAAGCAGAAAAACAGCTTCCACGGTTCCGTGAAGATTATTCCTCGGAGGACTGGATCAGATTGGAATGAATATTACCGCTATTGAAACGGAAGACACGATGATTATCGTGGATTGCGGCTTGGCGTTTCCGAGCGGAGATATGCTGGGAGTTGACCTTGTCATCCCCGACATCTCCTATATCAAGTCTAAGATACATAAGTTGAAGGGCTTTGTCATCACGCACGGACATGAAGACCATATCGGGGCCCTTCCCTATGTTTTACAGCAGGTAAATGTTCCTATTTACGCGACAAAGCTGACTCTGGCTCTGATCCAGAAGAAGCTTATGGAAAATGGGATGGATAAGCTTGTAAAGATGAAGAACATGAAGTACGGGCAAAGTGTAAGCTTTGGGGACATTAAGGTGGAATTCGTGAAGACGAATCACTCTATTCAGGATGCGGCGTCTCCTGCCATTACGACTCCCTGCCGGTGTACTCGTTCATACCGGAGACTTTAAGGTGGATTATACGCCGGTATTCGGTGATCAGATTGATTTACAGCGTTTTGCGGAACTCGGGAAAAATGGCGTATTGGCGATGATGTCCGATTCCACCAATGCGGAAAAACCTGATTTACCTATGTCGGAGCGGTTGCAGGGAAGAACCTTCGATCTGATTTCTTGCAGAGCATCAAAACAGTCGAATCATCGTGGCAACCTTGCATCCAACGTGGATCGTGCAGCAGATTATTAACACCGCCGTGAAGTATAAAAAGAAAGGTTGTTGTGGAAGGGCGTTCCATGGTGAATGTCATTTCCGTGGGCTCGAACTGGAATATGTTCATATTCCGAAGGAACCCTGATTGATATTGAGAATCTGAAGGACTATCCGGACGAACAGACCGTTCTTATCACAACCGGTTCGCAGGGAGAGTCCATGGCGGCTCTTTCCCGTATGGCAAGCGGTATGCACAGGAAGGTTCATATCGGACCGAATGATGTCGTCGCTGTCTTCTCTCATCCGATTCTCGGGGAAATGAACTTGCAGACCGGGTAATTAATGAGTTGTATAAGCTTCATGCAAAGGTGATTATGCAGGATACCCATGTATCCGGTCACGCCTGTGCGGAAGATTTAAAGCTTCTGTATTCTCTGGTGAAGCCGAAGTATGCGATTCCTTTCCATGGAGAATTCCATCATAGAAGAGCGGTCGCCCTGATTGCCCAGTCTGTGGGAGTGAGAAAGACCGATGCCTGCGATTGATAACGGAGACGTCCTGGAATTCACGACGGATGGGGAAGAAAATGACCCTATGGTATCAAAGAGAAGGTACAGGCAGGCGGGAGTCTTTGTGGATGGCCTTTGGAATCGGAGATGTCGGAAATATTGTCATCAGAGACAGGCAAAATCTTCTCAAAACGGGATTATCGTTGTTGCCTTGACTTTTGGAACGGTATTCCGGAAATCTTTTGGCCGGTCCGGATTTGATTTCTCGCGGTTTTGTTTATGTGAGAGAGTCGGAGGACCCTCATGGAGGAAGCAAGACGCACCGTGCAAAATGTGGTGGATGACTCGCCTGCAGAGCCGTATGAATGATTGGGGAAAGATTAAAAACCTGATTAAAGACAGCTTGGCGGATTTCTATGGAAGAAAAATCAAGAGAAATCCGGTAATTTTGCCGGTTATCATGGAGGTTTAGTGGATGAAGGAAATGAGGCGAGGTTCTTTTCGCTCTTTTTTTCCGAGATTTTGCTCAGTTTTTCTCTTCGTATTCTTTTTCTGATCGTACTGTTTTTACATGATTTTACAGGGAGTAAAGCTTGCCTATCGATATGGTCACGGGTTAATGTATGAGCATGCTATGGAAAAAGAGCCCGAAGAGAAGTTTCTCTGGAGATTAAAGAGGGGAAAGAAAGATGATGAAGCGGCACAACTCGAAAAGTTGGGCTTAATTGATAATAAGGAGTCCTTCATGTTAAAAAGCAAAGCTTTATCATGCCTCTTCTTCCTGGGACCCTACAGTTTAAATACGGCAATGACCCAGGTGGATATTCTGGATTTTCATTTCCGAGGAAGGAAAAAGAATCAGGAACTGAGCGATAAGAAGCTTTTGCAAGAGGGAGATACGGAGTCCTCGTTAAAAGAGGGAAGATTTTTCCGCAGGAAACGAAGGGGATTAGCTTGAAGAGAGAGAAGAATAGTTTGAAAGAACTGAGACAGAATCAGTCAATTTATTCAGGCTTTCCAAAGAGATGAGGAAAGTCTTTTGGAAGAGATACGAGAGGAAGCGCAGAAGGAGGCAGTCCCGATTATACGGGATGAGACCGCAGCGCTTCTTCGTGTATGTTTGGAAATGAAAACCCAAGTCTATCTTTTAGAGCTCGGAACAGCGGTAGGTTACCTCCGGACTCTTCATGCTTCATAGTCTTCGGGAGAAGCAAAGCTCTGCACGGTAGAAATTTATCCGGAAAGAATCAGAAAAGCGAAGGAAAATTTCAGGAAAAGCCCTTTTTCTTCTTCAATCTGCCTTTTAGAAGGGGATGGAGGAGAGATTCTTCATGAGCTTGTAAAGAGAGAGGAAATATTTGATTTTATGATGCGGCAAAGGCGCAGTATCCCCTGTGGCTTCCGATGATTTTTAGAGATTCTTTTCCCGAAGGTATTTTTATTTTTGTGATAATATATTGCAGGATAGTCTTCTCATGGAAAGCCGTTTTTGTGAAAGACGGCAGAGAACCATTCATAAAAAGGATAGTGAATTCCTTTGGATGTTGAAGGATTGTCCGATTTGGAAAACAGCCTTATTCCTATCGGAGACGGAGTGAGCATCAGCATAAAGAAAAAGTAGCAGTAAAGCAAGAAAAGCGGCAGTAAGGGTAGAAAAAGCGGCAGTAAAATAAGCATGTTGCAAGAAAAAAAGGGAAATAGAAAGTAGAACAAATGAATAGAAAAGTAGAATTATTGATTCCTGGGTCCATGGAAGGCCCAAAAACAGCAATCCACTATGGAGCGGACGCGGTATATATGGGCGGGGAAGCTTTTCGGCCCGCGCAAGTGCAAAGAATTTTACCATAGAGAAGATGAAAGAAGCTGTGGTTTATGCCCATGAGAGAGGGGTAAAGGTTTATGTTACGGCAAACATCCTTGCCCATAACGAGGATCTCCTTCCCATGCGAGAGTATTTTCTAGAATTAAAGGATGTGGGGATGGACGCCGTGCTGGTGGCTGATCCCGGTGCCTTTATGCTTGCTAAAGAAATCATGCCGGAGGTGGAGTCGCACATCTCTACACAGGCAAACAATACTAATTATGAAACCTTCCTCTTTGGTGGAAACTCGGAGCAAAGAGGGTGGTATGCGCAAGAGAACTCAGTCTCAAAGAAATTCGGGAAATCAGGAGCATATTCCGGAGGAGATGGAAATAGAAGCCTTTTGTTCATGGCGCCATGTATGTCCTATTCCGGAAGATGTCTGCTTTCGAGCTTTTTACGGGAAGAGATACAATCAGGGGCATGCACGCATCCCTGCCGCTGGAAATATACCCTGATGGAAGAAAAAGACCGGGAGAATATTATCCCGTTTTTGAAAAATGATAGGGGAAGCTATATATTTAATTTCTAAAGATTTAAATATGATTGCTCATATCCCTGACTTAATCGAAGCGGGAGTAGATCTTTTGAAGATTGAAGGAAGAATGAAAACGGAGCTTTACGTGGCAACTGTAACAAGAACGTATAAGATGGCGATACGAGACTATCTTCTCAATCCGGAAAAGTATCGAAAGAACATTCCTCTATGAGGATGAAATACGTAGGTGCACCTACCGCGAGTACAGTACCGGTTTTTACTATCAAAAACCGACGGAGGAAGGGCAAATTTACGGAATAATACTTACAGTGCAGGGGCGACATACTTAGGAACGGTAGAAAAGGTAGAAGGAGATTTTGCATACCTGACGCAAAAGAATAAGTTCTGTGTCGGGGAGGAAATCGCTATTATGCGTCCGGGAGATACGGATATTTTCACCAAAGTTCTTAGTATGGAGGATGCGGAAACGGGAGAAAGTCTGATTCTTGTCCTCACTGAAGCAGTCTTTAAAGCTTCGCTCTCGATTATGCCGGAAAAACAGGATGTTTTACGAAGAATGGAGTAAACCATGTTCGTCCTTTTTACTCATAGGAATAGCTTTTTACTATATTTTTGCCTTTCTCTTTACTACGGCATCCTATCTGTCGTCTATTTGGATTTGGGCAGTTCTTGCGTGTCTGCATTTTCTTTTCATTTCTTTATAAAAACCGGCACAGTGGAGCTCCCGGTCGTTTTAAGGTATTTTGCTTTAGCACTTATCTGCTTTTTCTTTTTCTTCTTTTCGGAATTATGTTTTTATCGGAACCAAGAAAGGAAACGCGGAGAATAAGCCGGATTATATTTTACTGGTGGGATCCGAGTTGGAAAAACAATGCTCCTTCTCCCACGATGAAGAAGCGCTTAGAGCTTGCGGTCGAATATGCCAAGGAAAAATCCGGAAACGCTCCTGGTACTGGTAGGAGGAAGAGGAAGACATAGTGCCAGTGCGAATCCAGTGTGATGTTTCAGAGACTTCTTCGGGCGGGATAGAAAACGATCGACTTTTAATGGAGTTTTACTCTAAAAACACAATGGATAAAAATACGTTTCGGCTTGAACAGTATTGCCAAAATGGAGTGAAGAGCGTTATCTGGAAGAGGAAGAAAGGCAAAGAGAGAAGGAACTTTATCTTCAAGACGGGGATTACAGCTATATAAAAGAGGAAGCTGGAGTGAAGAGGACAGGCCGCCAAATGTCGGGATTTTAAGTTCGCAGTATGAGCTTTTTCAATGCACGGCTTTTTGCGGAGAAAGAAAATTCTTCTATCATTATCAGACCCCTGAGTGCGGAGGAACCGCTGTATCTCCTTCCGCATTATTATTTGAGAGAGTCCTTTTAATATTGTTTAGAAGACTCTTTCATCAAATTTAGTTTTATCCCTTATCCGTAGAGGAACGACGCGCACTGTGCGGAACAGGTTCGTAATGAGATTTTTTTGCATAGATTCTAAAGAATGTTAGGGGACTAAATGTTACAAAAAGAGTTAAAAAGATAGAGAAATGAAAAAGGAAGAAATGAAAAATGAAGAAAGGAAAAGGGAAACAAGGAAAATGGAAAAAGGGAAAATGGAGAAATACACTTTACTGGAAGAAAAATATTGCGGAGCTTCTACGGAAGCAAAGGTTTACGAGCATAAGAAGTCCGGAGCAAGGGTGCTTTTGTCTGAAAAATCAGGATAAAAATAAGGTTTTCAGCATTGCTTTCGTACCCCCGGCTACAGACTCCACGGGAGTTGCGCATATTACGGAGCACCTGTGCTTTGCGGATCGGAAAAGTTCCCCTTAAAGGATCCCTTTGTGGAACTTATTAAGGATCACTCAACACCTTTTTAAATGCTAGCGACCTATCCGGATAAAACGGTTTATCCTGTGCATCCACCAATGACAAGGATTTTCAGAATCTTATGGACGTCTACTGCGATGCTGTTTTTTCACCCGAACTGTATAAAGAATCCGCATACCTTTTCACAGGAAGGCTGGCATTATACCTGATGAGAAGGGAAACCTAGGCTACAGCGGGTAGTTTACAACGAGATGCGCGGTGCTTTTTCCGAACCGGAATCGGTGCTGGAACGTTACATTTTCCATTCTCTTTCCGGATACCACCTACGGAAATGAATCCGGCGGAGACCCGGAAGATATTCCGAATCTGACTTATGAAGCTTTTTCAGGCTTTTCATGCGTGTACTACCACCCTTCCAACTCCTATATCATCCTTTACGGAGATCTGGATATGGAGGAGAAGCTGAACTGGCTGGACGCGCAGTATTTGGCGAAGTATGAAAGAATAAATCCGGATTCCGAGATTGCAAGGCAGAAGGGTTTTTCAGAAGATGTCCGAGGAGACAGAGTATTATCCGATTTCCAAGGAAGAAAATCCGGAGGAAAGGCCTATTTTTCCTATAATTTTGTGCTGGATATAGACCAAGATGCAAAGAAAAAGCTTGGCTTTTTCCTATATTGGCCATGCTCTGATTTCCGGTCCCGGAGCGGTGTTAAAGCAGCTGTCTTCTAGAGGAAGGCCCAGAGAAGACATCTTTGGCGGATATGCCGACGGCGTATTACAGCATTATCACCATTACCGCAAAGAATGCGAAGGAAGAAGATAAGGCCTCGTTTCTTAAAAAGTGATTCAGGAATGTCTCGGGAAGCTTCGAAAAAGGACTCGATCATAAGACGATTCAGCAAATGATTCATCATGATGTCTTTCAGTATAAGGAAGCGGACTATGGCAATACCTCGAAGGGCCTCATTTACAGCTTAAAAAGCACTGGACTCATGGCTTTATGATGGAAAAACCCTGGCTGTATCTCGAGCAGGATCGCTATTTTAAAGAGCTGGAAAAGGCAGTGGACACAGACTATTTTGAGGAGCTTTTACAAGAGTACTTCCTGGATGTAACGCATGCTTCTCTGGTGGCGCTTCTTCCGAAGCCGGGGCTTACTGAAGAAAAATGCGGAGAAGCTTGCCAAAAAGTCGCAGGAGAAAAAAGAGACGTTGTCTGAAGAAGAGGTAAAGGCAATCAAAAAGGAAGAAGAGGCACTTCTTCTTTATCAGAATGAGGAAAAACAGTAAAGAAGCACTGAAAGCTTCCCGGTGCTTTCCAGGGAAGACCTCGGAAAGAAAGCGGAAAGCTATCTAAGAGAAGAGGAGAACTTTCCGGGAAGAAAGTATTGCTTTATCCGGTGGATTCGAAGGGGGTCTTATATCTTCGACTGCTCTTTAATACAAGAGATTTTTCGGAGGAGGAGCTTTCGTATCTTTCCGTCCTGAGCACCGCCTTTTCGTATATGGATACGGATCATTACCGTTTTCAGGATTTGAATTCGGAGATTTATCTGCATAGTGGCGGCTTTTTCAACGGACATTACTTCTATCCTCGATTTTCAAGATAAGAATAAATATACCGGTGTTTTCAGCCTGGGCTTTAAATTTTTAGAAGGAGAAATGCAGCAGGGCTTAGAGTATCTGGAAGAAATTCTTTTTCATACCCACCTTTCCGATGAAAAGCGTCTTTCTGAAATTCTTCTGGAAATTAAGTCCAGAGAGAGAATGCGGCTGGAGAGTACCGGCACAGTTATGCGGTTATTTCCGCTATGGAGAGCCACCGACCTCCTTCTACCATGAGAGGGTGAAGGGATTCGCTATTATCATTTTATTGAAAAACTGGAAGAAGAGTTTAGGGAAGAAGCCGAAAGATTTAGGGGATAAGTTGACTGCGCTAAGTAAGAAGCTCTTAGAGGGAAAGAATCTATGCATTGCGGTAGGGGGCGATGTAGAGATTTACCGGAAGGAAAAGAAAGTCTCTCCGATTTTCTCACAAAGCATTTTCCGGAAAAGGAAGAATGGGAAGAGAGGCATTTGTCTGGCGGAAAGGGAGAGAGAAAGGCTTGGATTACGCCTTCTCAGGTAAAACTATGTGGCAAGAGTCGGATCTTTCCTGGATAAGGCGCTTCCTTACACAGGGGCTTTGAAGGTGATGAAGAATGCACTCACTTTTGACTTCCTTTGGAAAAATATCCGGGAAAAGGGCAATGCCTACGGTATTATGAGCGGATTCGAAGAAGCGAGAAAGCTATGTGGTTTCCTACCGGGATCCGCATGTAGGGGAGAACTTACGAGGTATATAAGAAAAATTGCGGATTATTTGATGCAATTTCGAGGCGACGGAACTCGAAAATGACGAAATATATCATCGGCGCTATTTCGGAAATGGATACGCCGAAGCCTGGCTTACACGAAGTTTCTGCTCGGCTTAAGTTGTACCCTTTCTCATTTGACGAACGAAGATTTACAGAAGGAAAGAGATGAGGTGCTTTCGGCAAGTCCGGAAACGATCCGAAGCTTTCCGCGTATATCGATAAGGCTTTTTCCGAGGAAATTCTCTGCACCATCGGGAATAGGCAAAGATAGAGGAAAACAAGAGCTACTTTGATGAGATAAAAGAGGTCTGAATCATTGTAGAGAAATGGATCGATAAAGACCCGGACTATAAAAGACTGGGACCGATAAAGCCCTGGAACAGGAAGTGGATAAAAGGTGTAAAAAGGGAAAGCGGTCAGAAGAGGGGGAGAATAGCATGAATCAGATTATTGAGGAATTTTTGCAAAGGAAAAATGGAAATGGAGAAAGCGGAGAGGACTTGATTAAATCCGGCTTTGTTTCTATCGTAGGTCTGCCGAATGCCGGAAAATCCACCCTCTTAAATGCGCTCGTCGGGCAAAAAGATAGCAATCACTTCAAAAAGGCGCAGACCACGAGAAATCAGATTATGGCGGTCTATGACGATGAACGAGGACAGATTGTCTTTCACGATACGCCGGGAATCCACAAGGCGCAGAATAAGCTTTCCGTCTATATGGAAAGTGTAGCGGAAAAGGCACTCGGAAACGGAGACCTTATCCTTTGGATTGTCGACAGCACCGAACAGAAGGGAAAGAAGGAGGAGCAGATTCTGCTCTCCTTTCCCACAGTAAGAGGAAGATTCTTCTTGTCTTAAATAAAATTGATCTTTTGGGTGGAGAGGAAGCCGTGGAAAAGAAGAAGGCGGAGTATCGGGACTGTCTTCCTTTTGTCGGGATTGTCTCTGTTTCCGCCTATAAGAATCAGGGTTTAGAGGAACTTCTCGAGACAATTTTCTCCTTCCTTCCCTATGGTCCCCGTTACTATGATGAAGATACGGTCACAGACCTTCCGGTGCGGGAAATTGCTAAAGAGCTGATCCGTGAGCAGGCACTCTACAGCTGGATAAGGAAATTCCACACGGGATTGCGGTGCTCATTGACAGCATGCAGGAGCGGAAAAACGGAATCTGGGATGTGAAAGCAACCTTGGTATGCGAGAAGGAAAGCCATAAGGGAATCGTTATCGGAAAAGGCGGCAGCATGCTGAAAAGCATCGGTAGCGGTGCCCGCATTCAGATAGAAAAACTTTTGGAAGCAAAGGTCAATCTCCAGCTTTTTGTGAAGGTCAGAAAGGACTGGAGGGAGAATCCTGCGTATTTACAGGAATACTGGTTACAGAGAGCGGAAGTAAAGTGTAAGGACAGAGGATAGGTAGTGAAGGAAGAGGTGAGTTGTGCATGGAGTAGTGCTTTCCGAGCACAGTCAGAGAGAATTTGATAAAAGACTGCATGTTCTGACCATGGAAGAGGGGAAGATGACCGTCTGGGCAAGCGGAGCAAAGCGTCCTTCTTCTCCTCTTATGGCAGGGAAAGCAGGAGCTGTCTTCGGTACATTTTTCCTTAAAGAAAGGGAAAAGCGGATACAACCTGCAAAGTGTGAAGGTTGATGCCTATTTTGAGGAAATTGCTCTTGACTTGGAAAAGGCCTGTTATGCGGCTTACTTCCTGGAACTGGCGGATTTTGTTTCGCAGGAGAATTTACCTGCGGAGGAACTGGTCAATTTGATTTACCTTTCCTTAAAAGCTTTGCTTCATAAGAATCTTTCTAATGAAATGGTACGTGCCATTTATGAGTCACGTCTCCTTAAGTTGGAAGGAGAGTATACGGAAAAACCGCCCTGTTCCGAAAAATTCCGTTCTGGAGACTTGGAATTATGTACTCACAAGTCCTTAAACAAGCTTTATACCTTTACCTTGGAAGAAGGAACTTTGCTGGATTTTTGCGGCAATGTGGGAGTGGCTCTCCGGGAGAGCTTCCTGTGCAATTTCATAGTTTGAAGATTCTAAAGAGTTTAAAACAGTAATGCTTTAAACTCTTATTCATAACGAGTATGAGAGCACAGCGTACGGTATCACGTTTGACAGGAACATGGATAAGACTTCCTTCTGTAATAGCGAAAAGCAATGAATCTTCAAAAGCAGGCTGGATTTTTTTCTATAAAAAAAGGCTAAACTGTAATTTAATTATCTAATTCACAATGCGGATTAGCTGATAGGGGCTGTATCTTCGTTTAGGAAAAAGGCTGTTTTTGAGAAATACTATCGAAAAAAATGGAGGAGGGAAGTGTTATGGCAAAAATTATACGATGGATACCATTGTTTCTCTGGCAAAGTCCAGAGGTTTTGTATATCCGGGGTCCGAAATATATGGCGGACTCGCAAATACTTGGGATTACGGGAATCTCGGCGTAGAGCTTAAAAAATAATATCAAGAAGGCTTGGTGGAAGAAGTTTGTGCAGGAATCGAAGTACAATGTCGGTATCGACTGCGCCATTTTGATGAACCCGCAAACATGGGTGGCTTCCGGTCACTTGGCAGGTTTTTCCGATCCTCTTATGGACTGTAAGGAGTGTAAGGAGCGTTTCCGTGCGGATAAGCTGATTGAGAATTTTTTGTGAAGAAAACGGCATTGCGCTGGAGGGCTCCGTAGATAGCTTGGTCTAAGGAAGAAATGGAGAACTTCATTGTGGAAAAGCAGGTTCCGTGTCCGAGTTGCGGAAAACGGAATTTTACGCCTATCCGACAGTTTAACCTCATGTTTAAGACCTTCCAGGGGTAACGGAAGATACAAAAAGAATACGGTATATCTTCGTCCCGAGACGGCACAGGGGTATCTTCGTAAACTTTAAAAATGTGCAGAGAACCTCCAGAAAGAAGCTTCCCTTCGGTATAGCACAGATCGGTAGAGTCCTTCCGAAATGAGATTACACCGGGAAAATTTCACCTTCCGTACCAGAGAGTTTGAGCAGATGGAGCTGGAGTTCTTCTGTAAGCCGGATACGGATCTGGAATGGTTCCGCTATTGGAAAGATTTCTGTCAAAACTGGCTGTTCAGCTTTAGGGATGAAGAAGGAAATGCTTAGGGCAAGAGACCATGAGCAGGCGGAGCTTTCCTTTTTATTCCAAGGCAACGACGGATCTGGAATTCCTCTTCCCTTCGGTTGGGGAGAGCTTTGGGGATTGGTGGACAGAACGAATTATGATCTTTCTCAGCATGCCAAAGTTTCCGGTCAGATATGAGCTATTATGACGATGAGGAGGATGAGCACTATCTTCCCTACGTTGTAGAGCCTTCTCGGGAGCGGACAGGGGTGACACTGGCTTTTTCTCTGCGCGACTTACGACGTGGAAGAGCTGGAAGGGGGAGAGGAGAGAACGGTTCTTCGTTTCCATCCGGCACTTGCGCCGATTAAGATTGGTATTCTTCCCTTATCCAAGAAGCTTGGAGAAGTCGCGGAGAAGATTCATGAGGAGCTTTCTAAATACTATATGTGTGAGTATGATGACAGAGGAAAATATCGGTAAGCGCTATAGAAGACAGGATGAAATCGGTACACCGTACTGCATTACCTATGATTTTGATTCGGAAAATGACCATGCTGTAACGGTAAGAGAAAGAGACAGTATGGAACAGGTTCGTATTCCGATTGCCGATTTGAAAAATACTTTTTGAGGAGAAGCTTGCTTTTTAAAAACCAAGCTATCGTAACACTTTTTATCGTATATTCTATGAAGTAAAAGGTAGCGGTAAGGTTGATTGGGAAATTAGGGTGCTTTAGATTACAAAGATATCGATAATATTCCTTTATAGACAAGTCTGAAATGGGGGAATCAGGAACCTTCTCCATTTCAGACTTTTATTCATAACGAGTATCGCTCGCAAAGCGTGCGGTATCTCGTTGTTTTTTTGCCGATCTCCTTTTTATTCAGGGAATTATGGAATAAGGGAATGAATTTACATGATTGATTTTTCTTCTGCACTACATGTATTTATTGATGCTACAATAGGAAAAGTTAGAGAAAATATTAACATAGACTTATACCTAGCTAATCTAGGCAGGAAACACGGAGGAGAGCATGTACAAAATCACTAGAGTCGAGCATCTCGTTGATAAAGACTGGCTCATGGATGTGGAAGCACCTTTATGTGGCTCGTAAGGCGGAACTGGGGCGGTTTATGATTGCAAAGCTAGGGGAACTTGGAGAAAGAATTCCCTTTAACCATCGCAGATTTTTGATAGGGAGAAGGAACCATTACCATTGTATTTCAGGTAATCAGGGGCATCTACGGGAAAAAGTTCAGCCACTTGAAGGTTGGCGATTATTTTACCGATATCGTAGGTCCCTTGGGCCGTCCTTCCGAGCTTGTAGAGATGACGAAGGAAGAACTGGAGAAGGAAAACATCATCTTCATTGCCGGCGGTGTAGGGCGGCCCCGTTTATCCGCAGGTGAAGTGGCTTCATGAAAGAGGAATTGAAGCGGATGTTATCTTAGGGGCAAGAAATAAGGATCTTCTTATTATGGAAGAGGATCTTCGTAAAGTGGCGAAGAATGTATATGTAACGACGGATGACGGTTCTTACGGCGATAAAGGCGTGGTAACTGACGTTTTAAAGCGTCTGGTTAATGAGGAAGGAAAGAAATACACTCGTTGTATCGCTATCGGCCCTGTTATTATGATGAAGTTCGCGGCACTTACAACGAAAGAACTGGGGATTCCGACCATTGTTTCCATGAACCCGATTATGATTGACGGAACGGGAATGTGCGGTGCTTGTCGTCTGGTTGTAGGAGACCAGGTAAAGTTTGCCTGCGTAGACGGACCGGAATTTGACGGACATTTGGTTGATTTTAATCTGGCCATGAAGAGGCAGCTGACTTATAAGACAGAAGAGGGTAAGGCGCTTCTGGAATTGTTGGAAGCGGAGAAGTCCCATGGTGGATGCGGAAATTGCAACTAAGGGAGGAAAATTATGGCTGATATGATGAAAAGAGTTCCTGTAGCTGAACAGGAACCGAAAGTTCGTGCACTTTGAAGAAGTATGTTTAGGATATACGGAAAAAGAAGCGATGGAAGAGGCAGTTCGTTGCTTTGAACTGTAGAAATCCGAAGTGTGTGTAGGTTGCCCCGTATCCATTCAGATTAATGAATTTATTCACGAGGTAAAGGAAGGAAACTTCGAGAAGGCGGCAGAAGTCATTGCTCGCTCCTCTGCTTTACCTGCTGTTTGCGGAAGAGTATGCCCGCAGGAGACACAGTGTGAAGGCGTTTGTATCCGCGGTATCAAGGGAGAGCCTGTTGCCATCGGAAAGCTGGAGCGTTTTGTAGCGGACTGGGCAAGAGAACATGGCTTCCAGGCGGCTAAAGCGGGAGAACCGAACGGAAAGAAGGTAGCCGTAATCGGTGCAGGTCCTGCAGGACTTACCTGTGCGGGCGATTTGGCAAAGCTTGGCTATGATGTAACGATTTTTGAAGCTTTCCATGAACCGGGCGGTGTATTGCAGTACGGTATTCCGGAGTTCCGTCTTCCGAAGACGAAGGTTGTGGGACCGGAAATTGAAAATGTACGGAAGCTCGGGGTAAAGATTTTTGACCAACGTATTTGTTGGACGTTCCATTACCGTGGATGAGCTCTTAAAATGAAGAAGGCTTTGATGCCGTGTTCCTGGGAACCGGAGCAGGTCTTCCGAAGTTTATGAATATCCCGGGAGAAAGTGCAAACGGTGTATTTTCCGCTAATGAGTTCCTGACCAGAAATAACCTGATGAAGGCTTATCTTCCGGAATCCGATACACCGATGCGTGCCGGAAAGAAAGTGGTAGTCGTAGGTGGCGGTAACGTTGCTATGGACGCGGCAAGAACCGCACTTTCGTCTGGGGAGCAGAGGTACACGTTGTGTATCGGCGTTCCGAGGAAGAGCTTCCTGCAAGAAAAGAAGAAGTGCATCACGCTAAAGAAGAGGGGATTATCTTTGACCTCTTAGCAGAATCCGGTAGAGATTCTAACTGATGAAAATGACTGGGTAACCGGTGTGAAGATTGTCAAGATGGAGCTTGGTGAGCCTGATGCTTCCGGAAGAAGAAGACCGATTGAGATTCCGAATTCCGAGTATGTGATGGATTGCGATACGGTAATCATGTCTCTGGAACCTCTCCGAATCCGCTGATCAGTTCTACGACAAAGGGACTTGATACTGACCGCAGAGGTTGCATTATTGCCAAAGAAGAGAACGGAGAAACCACAAAGACGGCCGTATATGCAGGCGGAGATGCCGTAACCGGTGCGGCAACCGTTATCCTCGCTATGGGTGCAGGAAAAAGCTCGCAGAAAGGGAATCCATGAATTCTTTTCCAAGAAATAAAACAGGAAGAAGAAAATATCTACGAAGAAAGTGCTCGAGACATTGATGTGACATCAAGGTCCGAGCACTTTTTCTTTTCATAACGAGTATCGCTTGCAAAGCATGTAGTATCTCGTTGAGACGTTTTTGTCCCTTTTGTTTTTCGTTCTTAACAAGTGGCGAAAAGCGAAGGCTTAGACAGCTCTGGTATACTTCTTTAAAAAGGCTTTTTTTCCTCTTCATTTAGGTATGGAGCTATCTCTTCGTATACTCTTTTTATGATACGCATTTTAAGAGCTTTTTGTTTTCCTCATCCAAGATAGCGGGATTTATGGCATCAAGGTCAAAAAGGAATCAGGGTGATGGTTTCGAACAGAGGAACTGACCATACTCGTTCTGCACGCCTTTTTCTGGCCAGAAGTTCATTTTTCCAAACGAATCCCGTGAGAGCCTTCGATATACAGTCCGGGCTCGTCGGTAATGACCATTCCTTCCTGAATCTCCTCGGCTTTCTCCGGCCCTAAACTTATAGCGGAATCCGCAGGACCTTCATGAATATTGAGAAGATATCCAACCCCGTGACCGGTACCGTGGTTATAGTTCATCCCCGATCCCAGAAAGGCTTTTCTTGCCAGAATATCCAGAGTGAGCCCAGTGGAGCCTTGCAGGAACTTGGCATTGGCAAGCTGTAAATTGCTGATGGCAACAATCGTGAAATCCTCTTTCATCTTCTCGGGAACTTCCCAGAGCATAGGTTCTCGTAATATCCGTGGAGCCTTCATAGAAGCCGGCTCCGGTATCACTAAGGTACAAACTTCCCTCCTTAAGTTCTACATCCGTTTCCGGAGAGGAGGAGTAGTGCACGATAGCAGAGTGAGGACCGTACGAAGAAATCGGCTCAAAGCTGTCCCGGATAAAATTTCCCATTTCGGCGCGGAATTCATCCAGTTTTTCGGAAGCACTCATTTCCGTAATTCTTATCTTTCCCAGATTTTCTTCAGCCATTTCATAAAAACGGATGTGCGCAACACTATCTTTTGATTTCCGCTTTCTTTGATATTTTCGACTTCGACCGGATTCTTTCAAGGCCTTCATGAGAATTTCCGGATTTCTCTTGTTTACGATAGAAACAGAAGCCGGGATATTGTTGAAGATAGCGTAGTTTAGTTTAGCTTTATCAATGAGGACAGTGGCGTTTTCCGGAAGTTTTTCCACATCCTCATAGATATCGTTATAGGATGCAGAATTACGTCGTCTTTTTCAGTATGGATTTTTAGCTTATCATCCAGTTTTCTCTCATCGATATAGAGCTCGAAACTGTCCTTCCTTATGATGGCATAGAGAGAACAAGCGGGAAGAAATCGATGTCATTTCCGAATGTTCAAAGTCCAACAGATATCGTCCAAGGTGGAAACAATATGGGTGTCGCATCCCGCATCCTCCATCTCTTTACGAATACGGAAAGCTTGGATTTACTGCTTTCTCCACTGTATTTTTCCTCCAGAAACCATGCAGGCTTGTCGGAGAGAGGTGGACGATCGGTCCAGATGGCATCAATCAAATCTTCCTGATAGTCTATTTTGGCTCCGTTTTTCTTGGCGATACTGGCATAGGCATCGCCTTCTCCGACAGAGACCACGCGTCCGTCGAAGGAAAGGGTCTGTCCGGATTTTAATTCGGCTTCAGGGTACTCCTCTATAGTCGGGACACCCGGCTCAAACATCTTCATCAGCGTAACGCCTGTTCCTTCCAGCTCTTTGCGACTTGCAGGAAGTAACGTCCGTCCGTCCAAAGTTTTGCGTCATGGAGCGTAATTACGGCAGTTCCCGCAGAACCGGTGAAGCCGGTGATATAAGCTCTTGCCTTGAAGTGTTCTCCGACATACTCACTCTGATGGAAGTCGGCTGTCGGAACAATATACATATCGATATGTTTATCCCGCATGCATTTACGCAGTGCGGATAGTCTTTCCACTACGGTCATGGTTTTCCTCCCTAATAAAAATATGGTTTGGCAGAGTCATGTTTATTCGCAACAAAGATGTGCGTAAACACAATATCTTATCATAAGAATTTCTTCTACCCGAATAATTTTGTCTTGCTGAAGAAGCAAGCTTTTTATTGTACCGCAAATGAGTCTCTGCTAAAAGTCTTTATCTTAGGAAGACAGCATAAACTTGGAGATTGTATTTTTCTCTGCTTATATACACTATTCCTATATACATTTTTTTGTATAGAAATCATTTCTGATTTCAGAGCGGATTTTGTCAGAAAAATAGCTTGAACTTGTTATTTCAAAAAGAGGTGAAGATATGATTTATGGTGCATTGGAAGCCGGCGGAACCAAGATGATTTGTGCAGTGTGCAAGGAAAACGGAGAAATTTTGGAACAATGTTCCATTCCTACCCGGGAACCGGAAATTACTCGTTCCGGAAATCATTTTTCATTTTAAAGATAAGAATATTGTTTCTCTCGGCATTGCCTGTTTCGGGCCTATTGATCTGGATAAAGATTCTCCGACTTATGGTTATATTACCGCGACACCTAAGTCGCAATGGCAAAATTATCCCTTGCTTCCGGTTCTGAAAGAAGCACTTTCCGTTCCGATGGGATTCGATACTGATGTAAACGGCTCCCTTATTGGGGAGAGCTTACCTATGGAGACTGTCAGGAATCGAGAATGCCGTCTATATTACGATTGGAACGGGAATCGGAGGCGGGTTTGTGCGAACGGTCGCTTGCTTCACGGTATGCTGCATCCCGAGCTTGGGCATATGAAGATGGTTCCTCATAAAAAGACGCTTTCCCCGGCGTTTGTCCCTTCCATCAGAGTTGTTTTGAAGGTATGGCATCCGGACCGGCAATCGAGGCCCGATACGGGAAAAAGGGATCGGAACTCTTCGAGGAGACTTCCGTTTGGGAAATCGAAGCGTATTATATAGGGTCAGGCTCTTTGCAACATTATTCTGACCTTGAGTCCTGAGAGAATCATTCTCGGGAGCGGCGTGATGTACCAAAAGCAGCTTTTTTCCTCTTATTCGTGAGGAAGTAAAAACAGCTGAACGGGTACATAAAAGACGAAGGAGTTGGAAGAGATAGAGCATTATATTGTACCTGCGAGCCTGAAATGATAACCAGGGGTCTTAGGATGTCTGAAGCTGGCCATTGATGCAAAAAGAAGAGCGGGAATAAAACGCAAAGGACGGAAGATGAAGGAATTACAGGAGAAAATGGATACAAACATACGGAAACGGGATAAAGTGGCTCATCATCGGTATTCTTAGCGGAGCCGTGGTAGGCAGTATAGCGGCTTTTTGCAAAGGGAATTCAAGTTGTCAGTCAATTTAGACAGGCGCATCCCTCTCATTACTAGCCCTTCTTCCTTTTTCGGGACTTCTGATTGTTTTTGTCCTACCATCTTTTTCCGTTCGGAATCCCTAAGGAACAAATCTGGTTTTGGAATCGGTCCGTGATGGACAGCCGCTTCCTTACTATATGGCGCCGCTTATCATTTTTTTCAACGGTGATTTCTCATCTTTTCGGTGCCTCTGTAGGAAGAGAGGGCGCCGCTTTACAGGTGGGGTCTTCACTCGGCTCCAGCATCGGAAAACTTCTCCGCTTAAAGGAAAAAGGAGAGAAAGAGGATGATGATGTGCGGTATGAGCGCGGCATTTTCGGGCCTCTTCGACTCCCCTGCCGCTCAAGGGTTCTCTATGGAAATCTGCACTGGTTGACATATGTATTATACGGCACTGCTCGCCGTGCACGGTTTCGGCTCTGGTGGCCCATTTTTTGCGGAGCGCGTTCTTAAGGTGACGGAGCCTGAGCTCGCCTTGAAAATGGTTTCCGAGATAGACTGGAAGTCCGCTCTGGCGACGATAGCACTTGCCATTGTTGCTTCTTTAGTGAGCGTTCTTTTTATCCTTTCCGCACATAAGGCAAGTCTCTTTTACAAAATATATTCGAAATCCCTATTTCCGCATTATGCTAAGCGGTGCCTTGGTTTTCTTAGGGACTCTTTTTAGTAGGGAGTGGCGCATATAACGGCACCGGAATGGATATCATCGTGAAAACCATACAGGAAAGCGGCTACAGAGTTTTCTTTTTGGCATTTCTTTTGAAAAATTCTTTTTACAGCCGTTTCTTTAGGCGGAGGTTTTTCAAGGCGGGGAAATCGTCCCGTCGCTTTTTATCGGGGCAACTCTCGGTAATGCTATGCAGAGTTTTCTCCCTTTGGATCCGGGACTTTCTGCAGCCCTCGGTATGGCCTGTGTTTTTTGCGGCGTTACGAACTGTCCTCTTTCCGCCTTACTGATCAGTTTTGAGCTGTTCGGCTTTCATGCTTCTTCCTACTTTATTTTGGCTATAGCGATAAGCTATCTTTGTTCCGGAAACTATGGACTTTATCATACACAAAAAATCCTCTTCTCCAAGACGGAAGAAGAGGAAATCAACGAACTGGCGCATTAATGAATCGGTTTGCGAGGCTCCGGTCTTCGGGAAGAACGCGCATATTGCTGATTCGCTCTTCCTCACCGGGCCTTATGATTTTCAGCTCTAAAATACTTCCTTCCGGAAGCCCTTTGGAGAATTCGATTGCCAGAAATTTGGCTACTTTGGGGTGATTTTGTTTAAAGCTTTCAATGTCTTTTGCGAATTGCATCATTTCCATAGGATTCATACATTTCATTCCTTCCTTTGTATTCCACCAAGATATTCCTTTCTTTTGCTATGGCATAAGAAGGACTTTAGGATAAACTTTTATTCTTCTCCCAGGATTAATTCTTTTGCGTAGGGAAGGCTAAGAATCCAGTCGCAGAAACTGTGCCACTCCATAAGCTTATGTCCCTTTCTGGAAAAATACATATTGATGAGGTTCTCATAGTTCATTGTGCAGGTTCTCATTTGTTCGTAAGAAGAGGGAAGTAACTGAATCAGGGTATACCAGTCCTCCTTCTTTTTCTCTTCCAGATATTTCAGGCGAATTCGCTCCAGATCGGAAACGGTTCTTTTCAGACTTTCCAAAACCTTCTTCCGTCAAATGATCGTGAGAGAAGTCTTCTAAGGAAAATTCTTTTGCATGTATCTTATGCATGGTCGAAGTGGAGTTGGCAACCGTACTGATTTTATAGGTATCGTATTCCTTCCACCAGTAAAGCGGTGCAGTGATATCTACGGAAACAAAAATCTGACGAATATACTTCCTGTGGTCGGGACCGGCAAGGCGAAGACGTTTTGCCAAAGAAAGATCATTCGGCCCCAAAATATATTCTCCTTTTTCATTATAATAGGAATCTCCTTTTGCCCAGGAGTTCATGGGATTTCTGGCGCCTCGCACGGCATTTTTCCAGATTCATAACACTGCATCGTTCTAATTTTATCATGCTAATCCTTTTCTGTTTTAGAAGAAATCGTTATCGCTTTTTCCGATTTTCCAATGAATAAGGGGAAACTTTAGCCTTATCTAATCCTGTCAGGCTCTCTCATTGTATATTGATTCTCTTTTTGGGAAGAGAGAAAATACGATGAGAAGAGAGAATAGGATAAGCAAAGAGAGAAAATACTATGCCTTGAGCTATACATAGGGACGGAAAGTGCTAGTATGAGGGAAATAGAATCTTTTATTTTTCTTTATCTTTAGTTTTTTCTCAATCTGCATTTTTCATGCTGTAATTTTTAATCGTGTGCTTTTCCGCCAAATATTTATATTATCAGAAAGGAGCTTTTATGAGACCGAAAAGTTAAGGATTTTTTTACTTTTTTATTGCAGTTTCTACCATCTTTTCTTTTTGCGAATCAAAGATCAAGAATCTAAAGTTCGGTACCGGGCCGTGGCAGGAGAAGAAAAGGTGGATGATTCTGCAACAGGGAGAGTCCGGGCAGAAGCTCCCGAAAAAGAAAAACATCTACAATAGAAAAATCCCACAACAGAAAGTCTCACAATAGAAAGTTTCTCAACAGAAAGTCCCACAATAGAAAGTTTCTCAACAGAAAGTTCTACAAAAGAAAGCTCTGCTACAGGCGCTCTCTTCGAAATCGGAAAAATTACCACTAAAAATCAATATTAATACCACGTCAGTAGAGGAGCTCCAGACTCTTAAAGGAATAGGCCCCGCTACGGCAAAAAGCATTATTCTTTATAGAGAAGAGTATGGAGCGTTTTCCGCCATAGAAGAAATCATGAATGTGAAGAGAATAGGAGAAAAACCTTTGCAAAGATTAAGGAGCGTATTACGGTGGAGTAGGTCTCGAAAGAATAGTCTATTTTTCGTATGGAAGTCTATTTGTATCGAAATCTATAGAATATTGTAAACTTTGTCCCTTTGTGCTTTTTCCCTTAGGAATATTATCATTCTTAGGTGTCTATATGAAAATATAGCGCAGTTTTAAGAGTAAAAGAGAGTATTATCTTGATTTATCCGGATGATAGACTGAAAAATAGAGGAAAAGAATGATTTACAGGAATGGGAAAACGAAGAAAATCTGTGCCAAAGAAGGCAGTAAAGATACAGGGAGATTTTGATACGAAAGAGCAAAAAGAAAGAGACGAGAGAAGGGCGGAAGAGGGAAAAAGACTCCTTAGTACTTTTCTTCCCTTTCTGTCTCGGTTTTTTTCTTTTCTTTTCTTCCACTCTTTCTTTTGCGGAGGAAAGAATATACGGCATCAGTGATTACGGGCCGGTATCCGTGAATGGAAACGGTGTAGGAAGAGGGAAAGATCCCAGCTATCAGTATATTGAAGACCTTCTGTATGGTTCTTCCGGAGCAAATTCTTCCCGGGGAGCGGAGCTTCCTCAGGTGCAGCATCCTCCTCGGGAACTGTGAGTTCTCCTCAGGGAAACCCCGCTCCTTCGGGAACAGCTGTTTCCGGAGAGAATACAAGTCCGGTAAAGTTTGGAGGAAACCTGCAAAACCTTGTCAAGCTTTCCCCGGGAGCTTCCACAAAAACTTTATCCTCTGAAATTACCGCCAATTATGCCGTTGTCTTTGACTTGGATAAGGGCAGTATTCTGGCGGAAAAGAATTCTTCCCAAACTATGAATCCTGCGTCCATGACCAAGGTGATGAGCTTACTTCTGTTTGCGGAGAATATTCCGGATCAAAATAAAAAATTGACTATTACGCAGGATATCATAAGCTTTGTGCAGCAAAGAGGAGCCAGTAATTGCGGTTTTATCGCGGGAGAAGAGGTAGCTGTGAAAGATCTTCTCTATGGAGTGATATTACCCTCCGGAGCGGATGCGGTACTTGCGCTTTGCAAGGAAGTATCGGGTTCGGAGACAAAATTTTGCTCGAGCTTATGAACAAAAGAGCAAAGGAAATGGGATTATCTCTCAGTGCTATTTTCAGAATGCGACCGGACTTTATCACGGTACACACCATATGACAGTGAAGGACATGGGGCAGATTATGGCAACGGCTATGCAAAATCCGACTGCCAGAGGGGTTCTTATGACGGAGAATTATCAGATGTCTCCTACAAATAAGCATGCTAATGGACTGAAATTCACGAATCTTTTTCCTGCAGAGGATAAAAACACAGGATTTAGGAGGTGCGAGGGTAGAGATGGCAAAGACGGGATTTGTCAGCCAATCCAAGTTTTGTGTTGTCAGCGGCAGGGTAAGGAAAGAACGGAAGAAATCTGCTTATCGTAACGGGCGGAAGCTCCGGTACCTGGCAGGCGGTCAGGGACCAAGCCGCTTTATATAAACTTTTTAGTTCGTAACCCCGGAAATTGGGATGAAGAGTTTTAGAAAAACAGGGAGTTTATTCTTGACATTTTAGACTTTTTCCGGAAAGAATTTAGCTGAAAAATAAATCAGGTCAAAAAGAGTAGGAGGGGCTATGCCGATTAAGGTACAAAATAATTTACTGGCAAAACATATTTTAGAGACGGAAAATATCTTTCGTTATGGATGAAAAAAGGGCAATTTCCCAAAATATTCGTCCATTAAAGATTGTGATTTTTAAATCTGATGCCGTTAAAGGAGGATACGGAGCTGGATCTTCTCCGTGTAGCTTTCCAATTTTCCGATTCAGACGGAAATTACCTTTATGAAGGTCTCCACGTACACGTCTACCCATACAGGATCCAGCCATCTCAATGCATTTTATCTGGAGTTTAAGGACATAGAGAAAGATTATTTTGACGGCTTGATTATTACCGGGGCTCCCGTGGAAAAATGGACTTTTCCGAAGTGAATTATTGGGAAGAGCTGAAGCAAATTATGGAATGGTCTAAAAACACATGTATTTTCTACCTTCCATATCTGCTGGGGAGCGCAGGCCGGACTCTTTTATCATTATGGAATTGAAAAACGTCTTTTGGAGAAAAACTCAGCGGGATATATAAGCATAGGGTACTTCATCGGAAGAAAATGTTGATGAGAGGCATGGACGATGAATTTTATGTGCTGCAGTCCTGTTATACCGGCTTTAGATGAGGAAGCCCTTCGGAATAATAAGGAGCTTTATGTCGTGGCGGACAGTGAAGAATGTGGCAGTCTATCTTATTTTTAGCCTGCTCTTCCAGGCAGATTTTTTTGTAACAGGGACATTCGGAGTATGACCGGTATGACCTCGATAAAGAATATAAAAGAGATCTGCAGAAGGGATTAAATCCGGATATTCCCGCTAAACTATTATCCGGAAAACAACCCTGAAAAACGCCTGTTTTGTCTTGGCGTTCCGGGATCGAATTGTATTTACAGCAATTGGCTGAATTTCGTATACCAGGAAACCTCCGTATAGACTGGAAGAACTGCGCCCGGTTTCCGAGGACAGTTATTTAAGAGAGATCACTGGAGCGAGAGAGACAGTACGGTAAGTCCTGGCTAAAGAGAACTTTGCGTCTAATCAATACCATTTTAGATGAAGAAGGGAGTAAAAATGGATGCAGTAGAACGTTTAATTTCGTACTTAAAGATTGACACGGAGTCGGTTCCGGACAGGGAAGTGATTCCTTCCAGTGAGAAGCAGTTTAATTTGGCGAGGGCTTTTTAGAGAAGGAGCTGAAGGAAATGGGAGTTTCGAGGTCCGTCTTGATGAGCATTGCTATGTTCTACGCTAAGATTCCCTCCAATTTGAGCGGGGAAGAGAAGGAGAAGACCCCTGCACTGGGATTCATTGCGCACATGGATACATCCCCTTCTGCAAGAGGAAAAGATGTATGCCCTCGTATTGTAAAAAACTATGACGGAGGAGATATCGTTCTAAATGAAGAAGAAAAAGCTCTTCCAAAGATTTTTTTCCGAGGCTTTTAGAGCAAATCGAGATGATCTGATGGTTACGGACGGAAAAACCTTGCTTGGGGCTGATGATAAGGCGGGGGTCGCGGAAATCATGGCTGCTGTAGAGTATATACAGACTCACAAGGAGTTTTTGCATGGAGATATCTGTATCGGCTTTACCCCGGACGAAGAAGTGGGCTGCGGTTCCGATCTCTTTGATGTGCAGGGCTTCGGTGCGGAATATGGCTTACACGGTTGACGGCGGAAAGCTGGGCGGGGTAGAGTATGAGAATTTCAACGGAGCTTCCTGAAAGCTGAAGATTCACGGTGTGAATGTACACCCCGGTTCCGCAAAGGATAAGATGCTGAACGCTCTGCTTCTTGCTATGGAGTTTAACAGTCTGCTTCCACCCTGCACACCGGCGAATACGGAGGGCTATGAAGGTTTCTTCCATCTCTGCGATATGTCCGGTGAAGAGAGCCATGCGGAAATGAATTATATTATCAGAGATCATGATAAGCAAAAGTTCGAAGAGAAAAAGAAGATTTTCTTGGAAGCTGCGGAGAAATTGAACCGGAAGTATAATGCAAAGGGAGCTTTTTGAGCCGGTTGTGAAGGACAGCTATTTTAATATGGCGGATATTTTAAAAACATATGTATATCGTAGAAGTGGCGAAAGCGGCCTTTCTGAAAGAGGGAATTACGCCGATTGTGACGCCTATTCGCGGAGGAACGGATGGAGCAAGCCTCTCCTATAAAGGGCTTCCTTGTCCGAATCTTTCTACAGGAGGAGACAACTATCACGGCATTTATGAATACTTGAATCTGAACTCCTTCCACAAAATGATTGCTGTACTGCTTCGTATCGTAGAGGAAGTAATCGGTAAAAGATAAGCCGGTATTATCAACACATTTTGTCCTATAAGCCTTTAAGCCATTTTATCCTATAAACCTAAACGCTACACATAAAGAAAGAGGTGCAACCTCGTCGCACCTTTATTTATACATATTCTATATTCAATTGTTATAAATTAGCCATTGGTTTATACCACCTTTATTATTTCAGCCTTTTTATATTTTAAAATGGACTCGCACCATATTTTTCTAAAAATACAAATGGTTGATGGGGTATCGCTTTCTTTTCGGAAACTCCTTCGTTTTTGAAAATTAAGAAGAAAGCTCTCTACAAACCGATAGCCTTTAGCTATGCAACAATTATTTTTCTTTAACTTTTAGGTTTGTTTCAAAAGAAGTACATTTCTGGGTCCATGGGATTGTACCTCTCTCTCTATTATAGTTCGTAAGCTCCACTTACACTTTGCTAAGCTTTTCTCCTTTCTCTCAGAGAAAAGACTTTTCGCCTTGTCTCTATCTGACTAGAGGATACAACATAGAAAATTTCTTTTGTAAATAGTTTTCGGTAAAAATATTATTTTTATTTATAATAAATATTTAGATTTTAAATCACGGAAGCATTGTTTGTTTAAACAGATAGAACGTATACTATAAGAAAAGAATTCAGATTCGGGTGATAGAACGAACAGATATAAAAAGTTATGTTAAACGGAGAATAAGATATGATATTTGATTTTAAGAATCCTGAAGAAGATAAGAAATGCTTAAGGAAAAAGCGATGGAGATCCGAGGCGGTATATCGAAAGAGCAAAGAGAAAAATGGGACGCGGCAATGTATAGCGGTATATTTTCCTCCTCTTTTTCTCTTGAGGCAGAAACTATCTTTACTTATGTGAGTATGAAGGAAGAGCCGATACCGGAGGAATTATAGAAACTTCCTGGAGTATGGGAAAGAAGGTGTTTGTTCCCCGTTGTATTCCCGGAAAGGAACGTAGGATGGAAGCCGTGAAATCGCTTCTGGGAAGAACTTTCACCGGGAACGATGGGAATATGGGAGCCGAAAAAGCTGCGGGAGGGGAGAAAAGGAAAGGAGCTTTTCTTTGATGCTGATTCCTTGCTGTTATGGCGGATAAGAGAGGCGGGAGACTTGGTCACGGCGCAGGATATTACGACCGCTTTCTGGCAGTCCGCGGAAGGGCTGAAACTCTGCCTTTGCTATGAGGCAGCTCCTCTACAGTAAAGTCCCGATGGACGAAAAAGGATATTTTTATGGACTATGTTCTCACAGAAGAAAGGATGATTTCCGGTAGAGAAAAGCCTGCATATCCTTCGGGAGAGGACAGTCGAACATGCATCAGCTTTTCCGCTGAGAGGATGAAGGAATTGAATGCTTTGGAGTGCAGAGCCTGTCTTTTTATTGTTAACGAGTACTGTTCATGGAGCGCGCGGTATTCTATTCCTAAGCACGGATTATCGCGAGACGGCTTTTAGATTATCATTTCCATATAAACTGTCAAAAAGAAGAGGGCAGGAGATATAGGAAAGATGCACCTCGTATTTGGTGTGTTCTGCCTGTTTCAGTTTAAGTTCCAGTAAGGAGCAGTTATTTTCGGGGAAGTATTGGCAGGAGAGAATTCTTGTCAGGCTTTTTGTCCCTTTATTAAAGTCAACACAGCGAAGCGTCTTCCTCCGCTTTATAAACTCGGTGCAGAAATCAGCAGAGCATTTTCTTCCTTAACCAGTCCCGGAAGAAGTTTTTCCTTCTTCAAAAGGCTAAAACGGGGTTTCCTGACAAATCGCACTGTAAGTCCTTCTATTTTTCCTTCCTGCATTTCTTTATTTAAAAGAGAAGCGGAAAGTTTATTTTTACCGATCATAGAAGTCCGCTGGTTTCCAAATCCAGCCGGTGAATCATTCGACAGACAAAAGGGGAAAGTCTTTTTCCTTATAGTAATACGTCACAGCTCCGCAAAAGCGTATCTCCGTAATGTCCGGGAGAAGGATGGCAGGGGAATACCGGCGGCTTTGTTTACAAGGAGAATATCTTCATCTTCATGAGACGATTCTCGAGAGGAAAAGGAAAGGGGGGACTGACTCTTTTCTTCTTCCAAAATAGAAATGTCCAGATCGTCGCCCTCGAAAGTCGGTCTACGGTAGAGCCCATTTTCCGTTCTTTTCAATACTGAAACGTGTTCTGCCATTTTTCTTGAAAACGGACTCTCTTTTAAGGAAGCAAAGGAGGGAGGTGTATCCTCTGTTATGCAAAAAGCTTCTATGGTTCGACCATGGAAGCTTTTATCGATCAATGTAGTTCAGCTTTCGCATATTCTGCATGCTTATTTTAGAAAGAAAAAGTATCTTGTAAAGGAAGCCAGAGTTCGTCCTTCTCCGAAAGGATAAGAGGACTTCTGCCTTCCATGGTGTAGCTGTCCTTTTGGCATTTCCCTATATTCTCCCTTCAGTTCCGGCCAAGCAGTCTTATGAAGGATCGTTTCCAGCCAGTCCGCCCTCATCCCCCGGTGATAGAAGTCCGTAACCTTGTAAGCAATTCCGCAGTATCAGGAGAGAGAACCAGGGAAGCTGTGGGCAAATCCTTTGCAGGAAATATAGAACATTTTCTTGTTTTCACTGAGAATGATACTGAAAATGTTGCCTAGTTGGACTGTTCTGTTTCTAAGGTCTACAGCAATATCATAGACTCTTCCCTTTCAGAACGCGTACAAGCTTTTCCCCTGAGGATACTGCTTTTGAAAATGTAGACCTCAGGACTCCCTTTTGAGACATACTTTGATTATCCTGCACGAAGCGAGATGAAGTCCCGCCTCTTTTAAAATCCTTTTCGTTATAGCTTTCCATAAAAATATCCCCTGCTATCCTATGCACTGTCAGGGGTAATGACGACTAAAGCCTTCTATATCCGTTTTTCTATTTGAATCTGTCCCATAGTTTATCCTTTCCGAAAAATAATGATTTACTTTTGATTCTCCATCGATTCCTCGGAGCGTGACTAATTCGTAGAGTATGCATTATCGTTGCAAGTTATCTTGTTTATGACGACCCGGTCCGCTTCTTTCTCGGCTCTCATATCATAGCAAAAGAGAAGAAAATAAAAATATTTAAAATTGCTTGACAAAACTGCAAAGCTTATTATATTCTCTCAATGTTGATAGTGATTATCAATTTTGTTTTATCTCGTTGAGCTGAGAAAACAAAAACTAGTAGAAAGGGAAGGCTGATGAATTATTCCAGACAGCGCAGAAGTTTTTGGATCAGTTAAGGATCATAAGGATCATCCCACGGCTGATACGATTTTTGCAGAACTAAGTAAACAAAAGATCCCGGTATCAGTTTGGCAACAGTATACCGAAATCTGGAAAGCTTTCTTTCCGATTTGGGGAGAGATTAGAAGATCGACATACTGTTTCCAGGAGCGGACTCGCCTTGGACCCGATCGTAAGTTAAAAGCACCACCATCCTACTGTGTGCGAGAAATGCGACGAAGTCTCATGGATATTCTGCGAGGGTTGCGGAGGCTTTTGGATTCGGAAGCGAGAGACATATGTCCGAGGTGATAACCGCACGATCGGTCTTCGCGCGAACAGCGTGATGAGTGTAGAACTTTGGAGGGTCAGAAGTCTGCTACGGACAGTGAAAAACACGTGTGCAATGAGTTGAGTTAAGCAACGGCGGAAAAGGAGAGGAAGAGTTAAGCAGACGCCGGGTTTGATCAGCTTCTGCGGTTAGCGGTGGTTTATGAGGAGCTTCAATCCTCCGAGCACGTGTCCTGTGGAACCGGCGGCAAGCTCCGATAGAGCTTTGTTGAGCAGAGCGGAGCTAGCTTTGCAAATTGCCGGGCACGTAATCGCGTGCAAAGTGGCGACGTCCTGCGGAGGATAAGCAGAAGCGATCTTTAAGAGCAAACTTTGAAGGCGAGAGAAACGTGTGCGGTGCAGCAACCCTCTTGCCGCGAGTCGGCAGCTTTGCCAGGAGAGGGATACCCAGAAGTGTTGCGATGACTACAGACAGTGCCGCTTTCGAAGAGGCGGATCATAAGCTTCGATTTTGCAGAGCTTTGGGAGAGGTTGTTTTCCACATCCACTGCAGGAGAACCTGGAAACCATCCCAAGTTAAAGCCCGAGAACGGTGCCACAAGGTTGCAGTGAACGCTGATGTGCTAGAGAGAGCTAAAGCTCTTGATTTGGATAGCGTTAATCCATGACACTGTTCATGAAAATGGCAAGAGACGAAGCAGAGACACGGTAAAGTCACTCCTACGGTTTGTTAAAGAGATATTTCAATACAAAGAAATTTCGTAAACTAAAGCCATGGTGTAGGCTAAAGAAAGAGCTTTAATGGTGGATCAGAAATAAAAGTTTGTTTGAGATTATTTGTTTTAACATGATTTCATAATAATGCTGTATTTAAAATAAAGCCATAGCAATGCTGTCCTATCATGGTTGAGCCTAAAGGATAGAAGAGAGAAAAGTCTTTCTCTATTTTTCGTAAAATCACATCGTCACATCGGTATATGCTAGTATCGTTCAAGATGGATAAATCATTCAGGACACGGCTGTAGTGACAGTTACGTGATGCTGAGGTTCGTGACGGTATTGTGCAAAAGCGCATGTGATACTCGTTTAAGCTGTGGTAGAGGAGGTTAATATGGCAAGAGAGAGCTACAAAGGGGAACAGAAACGGAAAAAGAATTTATGGGCGCAGCATTGCCGGAGAGTCTGAGTGCAAGAGTCCAGTATACTATGCTATAACTACCAGGCAAGACCAGCACGGATATCAGCAGGATTGCGGCTATTTTGGAAGAAACGGCGGCAAACAGAGAGAAATTACCACGGAAAGATGTGGTTTGAGAGCTTTGCCGGACTTTGGCGGCGAATCGGAGACTTTATGTTAGAGATCTAAAGGCGAGCTTCTGCCTTGGAGAGCACTTGGTGAGTGGACAGAGATGTATAAGAACTGCTGGTGGCAGCGGAGAAAGAGGGCTTTTAGTGAGCTTGGTAGTTTCTGTTTAGTGGGACAGGTAGAGAAGGAGCATGATGCCCGTTTTCAAGGAGCTCGTACAGGAATTTTAGACAATACGACTTTCAAAGAGAGGATAAGCCGACGCTGGCACTGCAGAAACCGCGGATTTATCTATGAGGGAGAGGAAGCACCAGGTTTACGCTGCTGTCCAAATCATCTGAAGAAACATTCGAGAAACGCTGACACCATCAAAAGTGCGGAAACGAGCAGTTTACAATACGGTTTTCTGTCCATAGTATGCTTTCTCACAATATCCGGTGTAAACCGAAAGAACTATCGTACTCGAGAGAAACGCGCTGTACAGCGTAGGCGTGATACGTACTGTGTGTGCCTGTCTGAACGAGTCTCGTGCGCAAAAGCCGGCGCCTTTAGACATATACACTTGACGATTATATCTCGAGCAAAGTACCTGCGTTTAACGCTGATTTTTAACGAGGTCTCAGTGCGTTAGCGTACACTCGTTTGACAATTTATACCTCGAAGAATTGGATGGCCTAAGAGTTTGGGATGAGACTCTTTGAAGGGAAGTCCACGCCTTGTTTTTGTTATGGTAGAACTACCCTGAGAAACAGAGGAGGAACTAGATATAGATGAAGAAAACCGACTGGGATTATTGATTCTGCATGGACACGGAGCAGAGAAGAGAGTGACAGGAACCGCCATTGCTCTTGCGGAATACTCCAGTCATGGACAAAGCGAAAAGAAAGATCTCCTTATGGTGGGAGGGACAGGCTTCGACTTTTTGTAGGACCTCGGACGGGCAGACGGGAAACCGAGTCGGCCATATGGACATGGGTGCCGGCAGGATTCAGCACCAGGAATTAACGAGAATCACGAAGGCAATAGAGGATGGACGCGATAATAAGGCATTAAAAAGAGGCGCAGACATTGCAAGAAGAAACTCCGCCTTGCACTTTATGGGGCTGGTTTTCCGGTGGCGAGCACACCTCATCGGGCATATTTACAGGGCTTTTGGAGCTTACCAAAAGGAAGGCTTAAAAAAGTTTACTGCATGCTTTCCTGGACAGTAGGGATACTCCTCGATTCCGGAAAATCCTTCCTTATGGATGTGGAAAAAGAGATGCGAGCTCAGTGTCCGGGAGATAGCCACGATTTCCGGCAGATACTATGCTGTGGATAGAGATAAGAACTATGACAGAGTGGAGAGAAGCATCGTCCATGGTGAACAGTATTACGGGAGAAAAGGCTTCTTCCGTAGAGGAGGCAATAGACGCTTTTATGCGAAAAGGTATATGATGAGTTGTGCTTCGACGGTGATGATTGAAAAGGGACGGGAGTGCAGCACCGTTTCCGACGGCGATCCAATGATTTTACTTCCGTCGATAGAGCAAGAGAAATCTGTCGTGCCTTTTTGTGACGATGAGTTCAACTTTTTAATAGAGGACCGAGAAGAGGTATTCTTTGTCTGCTTTACAGACTATGATCCGACGATTCGAACAAGCGTGTCGCTTTTGAAAAGAAGAGTTCACAATACCTTGGGAGAAGTGGTTTCGAACTTGGGGAAGAATCAGCTTTCGTATTGCGGAGACGGAGAAATATGCGCACGTTACCTTCTTCTTTAACGGAGGGAAGGAGGGCCTTATAAAAATGAGGACAGAATTCGGTTCCCTCTCGAAGGAGGTTCCGACTTACGATTTAAAAGCCGGAAATGAGTTGTTATACGGTTACGGAAAAAGCTGACTGAAACAATCGGTCCGAAGAGGTATAAATTAGTGGTGGCTAATTTTTGCCAATCCCGACATCGTCGGGACACGGGTTCTTTCCCGTAGACGATTAAGGCGATTGAGGGTAGATGGATGAGTGCATGGGAAAGGTTGTTGATGCGGTGAGGGTCCATGCATGGTAATCTCTTTATTTTTAGCGGATCACGGCAATGCGGATATTATGATTGACGAAAAGACCGGAGAACCCTATACGGCACATACGACGAATCCCGTGCCTCACTTTTGGTGAGTGAGAGAAACACAAGTTAGAGAAGGCGGATGTCTTCGGATGTCGCACCGACTCTTTTGAACTCATGGGGATTCCCCAGCTAAGCAAATGACAGGAAAAAGTCTTTTGGAAAAATAAAGTCGGATGAAGTAGAGAAAAAGACTGAGAGGGAGGATACTCATGGCAGTAGAGGGTAGGAATGAAAATCGGGAATCTGCACCGACTCGGGTTCGGGAATCACCCTGAGGAGGGAAGAGAACTGGGAATCAAAGTGGTTCCTATGCACCTTTTCGCATGGGAAAGAAAGAATATTTTGAAGATATCAATATAAGTCGGAAGAGTTCTTTCAGAGGCTTCTTTCCGGGAGGAGTCGGTTTCTACCTCTCAACCTTCCATGGAGAGTGTTATGGAGTCTTGGGATGAGTTGCTTTCGGAATATGGTGAAATCGTACATATTCCACTGAGCTCCAGGCTTTCCGGCTCTACGCAAACGGCCATTATGCTTTCACAGGATGAGACCGTATCTCGGAAGGAGTTTTTTGTGCCGGACAGTCAGTGGCGTTTCCGTGACAGCGGATGCACTGTATTTTCGCGAAATCACTGGGTGAGAGCGGCTATACCGGAAAAAGCGATTCAGGAGATATTAAATCATGCTGGCGGAGAAAACAGGATTTATATTGGCGTAGAAATCTAGCTACTTAAAAGAGGGGGAAGAATCACCCCTATGGCGGCTGCTATCGGTACATTACTTCAAATCAAGCCGGTTCTTGCAATCAATGAGGGCGGGAAGCTTGACTCCTATAAGAAGGTGAGAACGGAAAAGCAGGGTTAAAGAGGCAATAATAGAGGGCTTACATCAGACCTTAGAGCGTTTGAGGAGATCCGGAGGCGAAAGATTGTCATATTGCGATTGCTTATACAGATAACAAAGAGCAAGCGAAGAATTTCAGAGAGCAGCTGAAAGCCGAATTTCCGAATCGCTATGAAGAGAAATCGTAGTTCGACCCTTTTCCCTTCTCATTTCCTGCCATATCGGTGAAAAATGGACTCGGAGCGGCTGTTATTAAAGACCGAAAAGAGCTCCTGGGCTAGATAAGACTAAGATAAGACGAAGATAAGCTAGAGATAAGAAGACTAAGAGAAAAAACTAAGAGAAAACTAAGAGAAAAAGCAAAGAAAAGAAGTGAAACATCTAGGTTCAAACTATGGCGGAGCGCAGGGGGTGTCGATTTTGGTATTCCTCTCCATCCGTTCGGATAAAGGTTTCTCAAAGCGCAGCCGTCTCCAGAATGAGCTTGAAGTACGAGCATTTTTCTACAGTGGTTTTTGTGCGGATGGCCATAACAGTTATTTTTCCATAAGAGAGGCAAATCTTCCCTTTGTTTCTGAAAGAAAAATAGGAGATGAAGAAGTTTTTGAGCCGTGATGAGCGAGGCTTTACAATATCTACCGAGGGGCTTTGCCCTCTTTTTATAATGGAAACGCATTTCCTTTTTCAGCATCTCCGGGCATATCCTCTGAAGATCATGGAAGCTTGCCGTAATGCAGGGGAGACAACCGAGGGAATGGGCATTTGCTTCTTCCATGCAGAATTCGTGATGGGATAGTAGCGCAGTGAAAAAGGCCAGGGGAGTTCTTTTTTTATTCGGTTTTGCGGAAGAGAGGAAATTTTATTTCCGTATTCTATACTATTTCCGTTTTTCCAGTAGAGAAGCTTTGCTCCGTGATTTACCGCAAGACGCTTTAGGAGGTCATAACGATGATCTTCTTCGGCTTGCACGGGAAGAATCAGATTTTCAATTTGTAAGTTGTACTTGTTTGTCTGTTCATTTTCCCACTTCATTCCTTTCGTTTTCTTTCCCTTGTGCGTCTTCCGTCTTCCTTTTTGATGATGAGTTGATGATAGCATTTTCTTCCAAAATAGCTTGGATTCCACTTGTGTGATCGATATCGGAGTGGGTTATTAAGGCATATTGAATCTTCTTAATTCGTTTGGCTTTACAATAGGGAAGCAGTGTATTTTCCGGAAAATTTTTGTTAGAGGAGGAGCCGTTATCGATAGTCAGCACAAAATTTCCTTTCGAATGAAAGCCGTCACCCTGCCCACGTGAATAGCGGTGATTTCAGATTTTTCGGGGAGAGGGAGGAAGAGCGGCATAGAACAGAGAAAAAGGAAGGAGAAGATATTTTTTAAGATAAATGGATTTGCTTTTATGGCATAGAACTTAGTGAATGGAAAGGACAGGACTCTGTGCATTTCTGTTTCTTTCCTTTCCCTTCCTATTTTGGACTTCCTCTTTAAGACAGAGTGGAGGGAAAAAGGAAGAAAAGATAAAAAGAAAATAAAAAGAAAGAGGAGAGCTTAGAAATCTTACCTAAAAGGATAGAGGAGTAGGGAGATGCAAACTGAGTTGAATCAGCTGATGAAAAAGTTGAAAGAAGAATAGAGAGCGTGCGAGATAGAATTTTGCAAGGGAAGAGAAGGGGAAAATGCAGAAAAATAAGAGAGAGTACACCGAGGAAGAAAGATAAACGGAAGGAGGGAGAGAGAAGGAGATTCAGTACAGGGGCATAGAGGGGAAGGGAGTATTGCAAGAAAGAAAAAGGGGAATAAGCCCAAGTAGAAGAGAATGAGTTCTTTTCCCCCTTCTTTTACTTTTCGGGAGAAGCTTTACAATTCTTTGTATTTTTCTTTTTCTTTGCCTTTTCCCATTTTTCCTGAGAGGCTTTTCGAGCCTCTTTTCCGTCTCGTAAAGAAAGAAGAAGGAGAAGAAATAGGCTGTAAAGAACATTGAAAACCGACTGAGTAAAAGAAATAGCGGTTGCCAAAAAAGAAGAAGGACTAAAGCCAGAGAAAGAGAGGAGATTCTATCTTGCCCTCTTCCGAGATTTTTTCCAAGGAAAGTGATAAAAACATGATCATGGCACGGAGTGTGGAACCGGAAGCACCGGTAAAGAGTGCGAATGAAAAAGACAAAGAAGGAGGAAATAAGGCTTGCAAGACTGATTTCCATGTTCTATGCGGAGAAAAGAATAAAAGCAGGCACCGCCCACTAAAGAAAGATGTAAGCCTGAAACAGCTAAGATATGTGACGATTCCGCTTCCTGATAAAGGGTTTCGTTCCTCTCTCTGGAAAGCGCGGTCTTTTCTCCGAGAAAAAGACTTTTCAAAAAGTCGCTCTGTGTCTTCGGATACAGTATTTCCAGATTACGAGAGGCTTCCTTTCTTATTTTATAGAGCAGTTTTAGGAAAGGCGCGGAGTCTTTTTCCTGGATTTCCCCTCTGTTTGCCAGAAAAATGCTTCGATTCCTTCAGCTTTCAAATGTTGTAAAAAAGAGAATTCTCCCTCGTTCATGGCAGGACTAAGCTCCATGAATTTTCCGCGAAAAAACCCGATCTCCGGGATAAAGGGAGATTCAAAAGAGGAAGGACATGGGAAGATTCCTGACATGGAGAAGGCTGCCGGGCATGGGAATTCAGGAGATACTGCGGGGAGTTCGGATCTGTCCTCAGAGGTCTTTTTTAAGAGGACTTGGACTTTTCGGAAGGGGAGATTGTTTCGCGCATTCCATTTTTTCTCCTGCTCCGTACTGAGCTTTCCCGGCTTTTTCCTAAGGAACTCATACAAAGACAGTTTTTCAGGATAAATCTGTAGCCACTGTCATTTTCGGAGACAGAAGTAATCGTTCCCACTACGGCACAGTTTAATGCCAGAACCCTTTCTACCCGTTCCTGCTGTTTTTGAAAAATAGGAAAGGGAGTCTTGAAAATGAAAAGAAGAGAAGAGGAAAAGGAAGAGAGAGGCAGTAGAATTTTAGCTTTTTCTTTCGCAAGAGAAAGATGCAGATAGAATAAATAAAGGGAGAAGAAGAAAGCGTAGAGAACGTGGAAGCTCCGGGCAAAAGAGCATTTCCCCGAATAGAACGGATAAGGCAAAAAGGAAAACAAGGGACGGGACGTAAAGCATTAGAAACTCCTTTTTAAGAAATAAAAAGTATAAAGAATGGAAAATAACAAAAGAATAAAAACACAAAAGAATAAAAACACAAAGAATAAAAACAGAAAAGGATAATAACTACAAAGAATAATAACTACAAAAGAATAAAAATCTAAGAATAATAAAAATAGAATGAAAAAGAATGAATCTTTCCCTAATCATAGTGCAGACCATAAAAAAGACAAGAAAAACTCCCTCCGTAGAGAGATTTTTAAAAGTTTCATGTTTAAAAGCTTGTGATTCACATCAAACAGTAAGAAGGTCTTAGGCCATCTTGTTAATAGCATTATAAAGCTGAGCAGTCTTACGGGAAGCGTTGTTTTGCCTTATATACACCACTTGCTGCGAGCCATAGTAATCTTTTTCTGTGCTTTTTACAAGCATTGTGTTTGCTGTTTCCTTGATCGTCACTGCTTCATGCTACGAAAACCTTCTTCATATAGGTCTTAACCTCGGAACGGATAGCCTTGTTTCTTTCGTTTCTCTGTGCTGCAACCTGAATTCTCTTCTTTTGCAGATTTGATATTTTGCCATTTTACACCTTTCTTTCCATAAAATCTTCCCGCCGCGGAAATCCGACTTTATGAAACCCTTATTTATATGCGTTTAGTCATTTTTCAAAAAGCTTGTTTTCAAATACCTGGACACGGACAGTTTGAAAACATACACGGAGATGATAACGGAAATGCCTGTCTTCTGTCAGAGGCGCTAAGTCCTTTTTGTCGAGTAAAAGTCCGTTGTTGGTAAAAATCTTTTTGCCTACATCTCGAGTATAAATCGCCGTTTTGATAATAGAAAGTGAAAAGGACAGATAGAGCAGAAATAAGAACTCTAAAATAATTAAATTAGTCTACAAACTTGTTTCAAATTAATGTTGTATTCTAATCAAGAGAAAAATGTAAGAATGTTTATCCACTATAAGTGAGGAGAGATGAAAACAGCAACATTGTTTGACTGTCACATCATACCGGCGGTTTGAAGACCCTAAAGGTGATGGTTCAAGCGGCTAAAAAATTCGGTGAGGCGGTCCATTGCGAAGCAGATCGGAATACTAGCAAAGACGCGGGTGAAAGTTCCCGCTCAGGGCGGGAACCAGAAGAAGCTGCTGCGCGCGGTGGGTGCCAGTTGTGCAGGGCCTCTCTTGGCAGGGAAGGGCGAGAAGGAGATTGAATATAGTTTAACAGGCCTCCAAAATGGGGTGACTCTGACACCATTTGAAACGGATGCATTTGAATTAACCACAGGGCTTCAGGATTCGGAGAGTCATTATAGGAGAGGATGGCTGAATGTAGGAGGTGAGCCTTTGGCACTTCAGACATCTGGAGACAGTGGTCTGCACCTGATTAGGGAAAGGTCCATTCTTTTCATTTCCTATTTTTATTCTTCTTGATTTTCTTCTTCTTTTGCTGATTCTTCTCCTTTTCTGTTTTTATTCTTTGTTTTCATCTTTGTGTTTTATTCTTTTATTCCATTCTTCTCTTTTATTTTATAGGGACTTCATTAGCATTAATCATGTTTTCCTTTGCTCATCCGTTCTGTTCGAGGAAGCTAATCTTTGCCCAGGGCTTCCATTCTCTACGCTTTCTCTTTCTTCTCCTTTGTTAATTCTATCATGCCTCTTGCGAAAAAATAATTCTCTCTTCTTCTCCCTATTATTTCAAGACTCCCTTTCCCTGTTTCAAAAACAGCAGGAACAAGGTACGAAAGGTTCTGGCAACTATGCCGTAGTAGAACTGATTTACTTCCGTCTCCGAAGCCAATGGTGCTGGTTATCACCGAAAACATGCGCGGAGTTCGCCTTGAGAAAAAGCCGGGGAAAGCTCAGTACGAACGGGAAAAATGGAATGCGCGAAACAATCTCCCCTTCCGAAAGTCAAGTCCTCTTAAAAAAAAAGAACCTCTGAGACAGATCCGGGCACTCCCACCATTCTCCTGATTTCCCAGCACCCGACTTCTCCATGTGAGATCTTGTCATCTTCCTCTTTTCAGTCCCACTTTTTATCCAGGGTCGGTTTCTTGGTCCCCTGACTGAATATTTCATCACAGTCAGTCTTTGAGCTGCACCTCCTTCCTGTCTTTTCGATGCTTGCTCTTATGGTCTTCATTTCCACCTCAGCCTGTGATCACTGTTTTTATCACTTCTTTGCTCGATCGACTTTCAATGTTCTTTTTACAGCCCTGTTTTCTTCTCCTTCTTCTTTTCTTTACGAGACGGAAGGAGGCTCCGAAAAGCCTTCCAGGAAAAAAATGGGAAAAGGCAAGAAAAAGAAAAAATACAAAAATTTTGGCTTCTCTAACGAAAAAGCTAAAAGAGGGGAAAAACAGTCTCTACATGACTTATTCCCCTTTTTCTTTCTTCTGTTGCTCCTTCCTCTATACTTTACATTCTATTCTTCTCTATTCCGTTTATCTTTCTTCTCAAGTGTACTCTCTACATTTTCATTTCCCCTCTTCTCTTCCTTGCAAAATTCTATCTCGCACGCTCTCTGACTCCTTCTTCAACACTGTCAATGATTCGCTCAGTTTGCATCTCCCCTACTCCTCTATCCTTTGGGTAAGATTTCTCTAAGCTCTCTCTTTCTTTTTTATTTTCTTTTTATCTTTCTTCTTTTCCTCCACTCTGTCTGAGGAAGTCAAGAGCCAGGAAGAAGGAAAAGAAAACAATACAAGTCCTATCCTTTCCATTCTCACAGTTCCTTCACTAAAAGAATCCATTTATCTTTAAAAAATATCTCTTCTTTTCTCTGATCTGTCCGCTCTTCCTCCCTCTCCCCGAAAAATCAAAATCACACACTTTTATCTCTACATGAACTGGGGTGACAGCTTTCTCTCATCGAAAGGGAATTGCAGTGCTGACCCTCGATAACGGCTCCTCCTGTAATTTCCGGAATACACTTCAGCTGTAAAGCCAGAGCGAATTAAGAAGATTCAATATGCCTTAATATTACTCGATATCGATCACCTAGAATGGATCCGGCTATTTTCCGGAAGAAAAATGCTATCCATCAACTCATCAAATCAGGAGGACTGGAAGACGCTGGGGAAGAAAACGAAAGGAATGAAGCGGAAAATGAACAGACAAACAAATTGCAACGCTGAAGGTTGAAAATCTGATTACCCGTGCAAGCGAAGAGATCATCGTTATGACCTCCTAAAGCGATGTTACGGTAAAATCACGAACGAAGCTTCTCCTACTGGAAGAGCGAATGGTATAGAATACGAATAAAATTTTCCTCTTCTTCATAAAACCGAATAAAAAAAGAACTCCCCAGCTCTTTTGCTGCTTTTAACTCCATCACGGGTCCCCCCATGGAAGGAAGCAAATGCCCATTCCCTCGGTTGTCCTCCCTGCGTGCAGCCAGGGTTCCATGATCTTCTAGGGATTCATGCCCAGGTGCCGAAAAATGCTTTCCGCCATAAAGAGGAATGAAAGCCTGGTTGGTCTTATAAACTCGCTCCTCACGACTCAAAAACTTCTTCATCTCCTATTTTTCTTTCAGAAACAAGGAAAGATTGCCCCTCTTCTCTTATGGGAAAATAACCGTTATAGCCATCCGCCACTGCTAGAAAAATGCTCGTACTTCAAGCTCATTCCCCTGGAACGGCTAAGCCACTTGGAGAAATCACCTATCCGACGGATTGGAGAACCTACAAATCATTACCCCCTGCGCTCCGCCATGGTTTTGAACTAGATGTAAACTGCTTTTTCTTTTCTCTCTTAGTTTTCTTCTCTTGGTTTTCTTCTCTTAGTCTTCTTGTCATGAGTCTTATCTTCGTCTTATCTTAGTCTTATCATGGCCCGGGCTATGAATAACAAATAAACCGGAATCCATTTTCACCGATATGGCGGGAAATAGAGAGGAAAGCGGTCGAACTACGATTTCCTCTTCATAGCGATTCGGAATTCGGCTCGGCTATCTGAAATTCTTCGCTTGCTCTTTGTTATCTGTATAAGCAATCACCAATGACAATCTTTCGCCTCCAGATCTCCCAAACGCTCTAAGGTCTGATGTAAAGCCCTCGTATTGCCTCTTTAACCTGCTTTTCCGTTCTCACCTTTACTTATGAGGTCAAACTTCCCGCCCTCATTGTGAATAAAGCGATTTGAAGTAATACCGATAGCAGCCGCCAGAAATTGATTCTTCCCCTCTTTTTAAGTAACTTCGATTGCATGCTATTATAAATCCCGTTTTCTCCGCCAGCATGATTTAATATCTCCTGAATCCTTTTCAGTATAGCCGCTCCTCACCCAGTAATTGCGAAAAGTATTCTAAATTAAACCGCTGTCGAAGAGCGCCGACACCATCCCGGCGCGAAACTCTTCCGAGATACGGCTCATCCTGCTTGAAGCATAATGGCCGTTTGCGTGAGCCAGAAGCCCGAACTCAGTGGGTCTGCGTTCATCTGTTCCGGCAACTCATCCCAGAACTCCATAACACTCTCCATGGAAGGTTGAGAGGTGAAACCATTGAAAGAAACCTCTGGAAAGAACTCTTCCCGACTTATATTGATACGCCAAAATATTCTTCTCCCATACGGGCGCGGAACCGCTTTGATTCCAGGTTCTCTTTTTTCCCTCCCTGGTGGTTTCCCGAACAGTCGGTGCAGATTCGATTTCATTCTCCTCCACCACTACTGCCAGGGGGTATCCTCTCCTCAGTCTTTTCTCTACTTCAAAAATCCGACTTTATTTTCCAAAAGACTTTTCCTGTCATTTTACTTGGTACAGAAATCCCATGAGTTTAAAAGAGTCGGTTGCGACATCTGCAAGACATCCGCCTTCTCTTAACTTGTGTTTCTCTTCACTCACCAAAATAAAGGGCACAGGATTCGTCATGTGCGTATAGGGTTTCTCAGGTCTTTCGTCAATCATAATATCCACATTGCCGTGATCCGCTAAATAAAGAATTTTACCATGCATGGACTCACCGCATCCAACAACCTTTCCCATGCACTCATCCACTACCTCGTCGCTGTAATCGCTGCGGAAAACCGGTGTATCCCACCATGTCGAGATTGGCAAAAGTGTACCACCAAATCATACTTTCGGACCGGATTGGCACAGTCAGCTTTTCCATAACCGTATAACAACCGTTTCCGGCTTTTAAATCGTAAAGTCGGAACCTCCTTCGGAAGGGAACAATTCTGTACTGTTTTATAAGGCTCCTCCTTCCCTCCGTTAAGAGAAGGCAACGTGCTGCGCTCATTTCTCCGTCTCCACAATGCAAGCCTGATTCTTCCCCAAGTTCGAAACCACTTCTCCCAAGGTATTGTGAATCTCTTCTTTTCAAAAGCGACACCCGTTCCGGAATCGTCGGATCATGGTCTGTAAACCAGACAAAAGAATACCTTCTTTCTCGGTCTCTATGCAAAGAAGTTGAACTCATCGTCACCAGGCGTGACGGAATTTCTGCTCTATCAGGACGGAAGTTAAGAAAATCATTACATCATAGGCGTCGACAGTGTCACACCGCTCAATCCCTTTTCAATCACCGTCGGAAGCACAAATTCTGTCATGCCTTTTCGCATAAGAAGCGTCTGTGCCTCCTCTGCGGAAGAAGCCTTTTCTCCCCGTACCGTCTACCATGGCGATAAGCCTTCTTACTCTGTCGCCAGTTCTTATCTCTATCTGTATAGTATCTGCCGGAAATCGTGGCTATCTCTCCGACGCAAAACCCGCATCTTCTCACATCCGCGGGAAGGATTTTCCGGAATCCGGGAGATATCCCACCGTCAGGAAAAGCATGCAGATAAGCTTTCTTTAAGCCTTCCCTTTTTGCAAACTCAAAAGCCCGTAAATATACTTGATGTGAGAGTGTACTCCGCCACTTTGAAACTTCAGCCCATAAAGTGCAAGGCGGGTTCTCTTTCTTACCAATGCTCAACTCTTTTAATATATTTGCAAAAAAAATCCCCATCTCATGCCTTCGTGATTCGTTAATTCCTGGTACACAATCCTGCCGGCACCCATGTTCATATAGCCGACTTCGGAGTTCCATCTGCCCGTCCGGAGGTCCTACAAAGTCCGGAAGCCTGTCCCTCCACATAAGGAAATTCTTTTTCAGCTTTGTCCGCAACCGGGTATTCGCGAGACGGCTGGCATTCCGTCGCTTCTTTTCTTTCTCCAGCGCCATCAGAATCAATAATACAGTCGGTTTCTTCGTCATATCTCTCCTCCCTCTACTCAGGAGTAAACTACTATAACAAAACAGGCGTAAAACCCTTCAAAAGTCTATCCCAAACTCATGAATACGTCAATTCTTCAGGTATAGAATTATTAAAGCAAATTATTACGCTAACGCACGAGACTCGTTAAAAATCAGCCCGTTAAACGGAATTGCTATCGGTCGTCTCGCGTTATGTCTAAAGGCGCCAGCTTTTGCACGAAACTCATTCAGAATAAAAAAAGGCCGTATCACGATACCCTCGCAATATTACTTACTACTCTCAAAGTAAAAACAGTTCTTTCAATAATACGTAATA